>Ga0172382_10001446_pt1 | contig 42415 bp, 42 predicted proteins | sample Leawel138RmetaG_FD_122245 | JGI IMG/M metagenome (GOLD analysis project Ga0172382, IMG submission 122245) | Leachate microbial communities from a municipal landfill in Southern Ontario, Canada - Leachate well 138R metaG | ecosystem: Engineered > Solid waste > Landfill > Unclassified | place...
ACCCACCGGGTGCTGGACAACTGCCGGGCGTTCCGTGTGTATGGCAGCACCGAGGCGCCCCTGGTGACGGTGGGCTTCCTGAAGCCCGAGGAGGAGGCCCTGGCGGCGGAGACCGACGGCCGCTACTTCAACTGGGAAGTGGAGGTGATCGACGACAACGGCCAGGTGCTGCCCCTCGGGCGGGACGGCGAGATCACCGTGCGCGGCCCGGCGATGATGCTCGGCTACGGCGACGAGGCCCAGACCCGCGACGCCTTCACCCCGCGGGGATTCTTCCTCACCGGGGATATCGGCCACCTCACCCCCGAGGGCGCCATCGTCATCACCGACCGCAAGAAGGACATCATCATCCGCGGCGGCGAGAACCTCAGCGCCCGTGAGATCGAGGACGTGCTCTACGCCCACCCCGACATTCAGGAGGTGGCGGTGGTGGCCATGCCCCACGAGCGCCTGGGGGAGGGGGTGTGCGCCTGCGTGGTGCCAAGGCCCGATGCCGAGCCCCTCAGTCTCGACGCATTGAAGCCCTTCCTGGCGGAAAACCGCCTCGCCAAGCAGAAATGGCCCGAGCGCATTGAGCTCCACGCCGAACTGCCCAAGACCGCCTCCGGCAAGGTGCGCAAGGACCTGCTGCGCAAGGATCTGTGGCAGCGCCTGGCGGGACCGGGCCGCTAGTGGCTCTGGCGGCGGGGATGTTGCCGCGCCTCAGCGCCGCGGGGGGCTGCCATGGGCATCATTGACCACGGGCAAAAGCCCCGGGTGCTGGTGTCGGTGAAGGGGCATCCCTATCCCCGGGACGGCTTTTTTGGCCTCCTGGAGAGCATGGATGACCTCGCCTTCACCGCCGTGGAGCAGCCCGCCAGCCAGCTCTTCTTCACCCCCCGCCAGGGCGCCGACTACGACGCCCTGCTGGTCTACGACATGCCGGGGATCGACTTCGCCAGCCGCCCGCCCCGGCTGATTCCCCCGCCCGCCGAGCTGGTGGAAGGCTTCCCGGCGTTGCTGGAAGAGGGCCGGGGTTGCGTCTTTCTCCACCACGCCATTGCCGGCTGGCCCCTGTGGCCCGAGTACGCGGAGATCATTGGCGGGCGCTTCCTCTACCTGCCGGGGGAGCTGCGGGGCGCGCCCTGCCTCGATTCCGGCTACCGCCACGCCGTGGACTACCGGGCCCGGGTGGTGGCGGAGCACCCGGTCACCGAGGGGGTCGACGGGGACTTTCCGATCACCGACGAGCTTTACCTCTATCAGGTGTTCGAGGACGACCTCATACCGCTGCTGCGCAGCGGCCACCGCTTCGAGCGGGAAAACTTCTATTCCGCCCGGGAGGCCGCCGAGGGGCGCCTGTACAGCAACGCCGACTGGCCCCATCCCCCCGGCAGCGATCTGATCGGCTGGGTGAAGCATTACCGCAACAGTCCCATCGTCTACCTGCAACCCGGCGACGACCAGGCGGCCTACGACAACCCCGCCTTCCGCCGCCTGCTGCACAACGCCCTGCGCTGGGTGGCGAGCGATGCCGCCCGGGCCTGGGCGCGGGCCCGCAACGGCGGCTGAGGGGCGGCGCGCACGGCAATTGCGGCGGTTGCGGGGAAAGGCGTTGCAACGGCGGTGCCGCGCCTCTAAAATAAACAGTCGAGATTGTTTTGTTGGTGGCGGGCGCGGGCGCCCGGCGGGCCTTTAATCACGAGCAACCAGAGCGATACAGCGAGATGGACGATCAGCACTTCAGAACCGAGGTCAGGGAATTCCTGGCCGAGGCCCTCACCCCCGAGCTGCGCCGCGCCGGCGAGCTGATGACCAGCGTGTTCGCGGACTTCGAGGCCACCATGGCCTGGCACCGCATCCTCCACGCCAAGGGCTGGGTGGCGCCGGACTGGCCGGCGGAATACGGCGGCACCGGCTGGGACCTCACCCGCCGCCATATCTTTCAGGAGGAGTGCAAGCTGGCCAACGCCCCGGCGCTGTTGCCCATGGGCCTGCAGATGCTCGGCCCCATGCTGATCGGCTACGGCACCGAGGCCCAGAAGGCCCACTACCTGCCCCGCATCCTCTCCGGGGAGGACGTGTGGTGCCAGGGTTACTCCGAGCCCGGGGCCGGTTCCGACCTTGCCTCCCTCGCCACCAGCGCGGTGCGGGAAGGGGACCACTACGTCATCAACGGCTCCAAGATCTGGACCAGCTACGCCCACCACGCCAACCGCATCTTCTGCCTGGTGCGCACCTCCCGGGAGGGCAAGCCCCAGGCGGGCATCAGCTTCATCCTGGTGGACATGGCCACCCCCGGCATCAAGGTGGACCCCATCGTCGGCCTCGACGGCCGGGTGGAGCAGTGCCAGGTGTTCTTCGACGACGTGCGGGTGCCCGCCGAAAACCTGGTGGGGGGGGAAAACCAGGGCTGGGAAGTGGCCAAGTACCTGCTGGAGTTCGAGCGCGGCGGCCACAACTTCACCATCGACCTGAAAAAGCTCGCCGCCAAGCTGCACAAGCAGGCCCGCGCCGAGCGCGACGCCAGCGGTGAGCCCTGGGGGGCGAACCCGCTGTTCCAGGCCCGCATGGCGGACGTCGAGGTGGATGCCCTGGCCCTCGAATACACCGAGCGGCGCATCAAGGGCGCCCTCGACGCGGGCCAGAATCCCGGCGCCCTGTCGTCCCTCACCAAGATCGTCGGCACCGAGATCAGCCAGCGCTTCAACGAGCTGTCGGTGGAGGTGATGGGGCTCTACGCCCTGCCCTATCAGGACGAGGCCCTAAGCCCCGCCTATCAAGGGGAGATCATCGGCCCCGACCACGGGCTCACCACCATGGCGGAATACATCAACAACCGGGCCTCCACCATCTATGGCGGCACCGGTGAGATCCAGCGCGACATCATCGCCAAGCGCGTGCTGGAACTTTAACCACGGCAACGGGAAGCAATACGGCCCATGCATATTGAATACAGCGACGAACAGATCATGCTGCGGGACAGTGCCGACAGGTACCTGCGGGACAACTACGGCTTCGACCAGCGCCAGGCGGTGGTGAAGGGGGGCGAGGGCTTCAGCCGCGAGCAGTGGCGGATGTTCGCCGAACTCGGCTGGCTGGCCATGCCCTTTGCCGAGGACTACGGCGGCTTTGGCGCCGGGGCCATCGAGACCATGCTGCTCGGCGAGATGCTGGGCCGCCACCTGGTGCTGGAGCCCTGGATCGAGACGGTGCTCCTCGCCGGCGGCCTTATCGAGGCGGGCGCAACCCCGGCCCTCAAGGCGCAATACCTCACCGGCATTGCCGCCGGGGAGATCCAGGGCGCCTTTGCCCATGGCGAGCCGGGCTGCACCGGCGGCTTTGCCCAGGCCGCCACGGTGGCCGTGCCGGGCACCGGGGGGTTTGAGATCAGCGGCCGCAAGGGGGTGGTGCTGAACGGCCCCGCCGCCGACGTGCTGCTGGTCACCGCCCGCACTGGCGGGGAGCCGGGCAGCCCGGAAGGGCTCAGCCTCTTTGCCGTCCCCGCCGGCACCCCCGGCATCCGGCGCCGGGATTACCCCACCTACGACGGCCGCCACGCCAGCGAGATCACCTTCGACCGGGTGGCGGTTCCCGCCGAGGCCCTGGTGGGGGAGGCGGGCAACGCCCTGCCCCTTATCGACGCGGTGGTGGATCGGGCCCTGCTCGCCCTCTGCGCCGAGGCGGTGGGCGCCATGGATGCCCTGCTCTCGGCGACGGTGGACTACACCCGCCAGCGCAAGCAGTTCGGCCAGCCCATCGCCCGCTTCCAGGTGCTGCGCCACCGCATGGCGGACATGTTCATCCAGGGGGAGCTGACCCGCTCCCTGCTCATGGCCACCGCCTGGAAACTCGACCAGGGTGCGGACGATGCCAGCGCCCTGGTGACCGCCCTCAAGGCCCGGGTGGGCAGGGCGGGCCGCTTCATCGGCCAGAACGCCATCCAGCTCCACGGCGGCATCGGCATGACCGACGAGCTGTCGGTGGGCCACTACTTCAAGCGCCTGACCGCCATCGAGAACCTGTTCGGCGCTCGGGATTATCACCTGGCGCGCTACCACCGCCTGACACATACCCATAACTGATCGAGAGGAGTTTCACCATGGACCTGCAACTGAAAGGCAAGACCGCCCTGATCACCGGCGGCAGCAAGGGCATCGGCCTGGAAATCGCCCTGACCCTGGCGGCGGAAGGCTGCAATATCGGCCTCTGCGCCCGCCACAAGAATGAAGTGGAGGCCGCCGCCGCCAAGGTCGCCGAGAAGGGCGTCAAGGTGGTGGGCGAGGTGGTGGACATCACCGACGACAAGTCCCTCGAAGCCTGGTTCGCCAAGTGCGCGGATCAACTCGGTGGCATCGATATCTTCGTGGCCAATGCCAGCGCCGGCGGCGCGGACGTCAGCGAGAACGGCTGGCGGCAGAATTTCGAAACCGACGTGCTGGCCACCTGGCGGGCGGTCAACGGGCTGTTGCCGTACCTCGAAAAGTCCAGCGCCCCGTCCATCGTGATGATCTCCTCCACCGCCGCCCTGGAGAAATTCGCCGGCGCCGTGCCCTTTGGCGCCATGAAGGCGGCGATGCTCAACTACGCCGGCAACCTCGCCCACGACCTCGCCCCCAAGGGCATCCGCGTCAACTCCGTGAGCCCCGGCCCGGTGTTCATCGAGGGCGGCGCCTGGGACCAGATCAAGGCCGCCATGCCGGAAGTCTACGAGAGCGTGCTCGCCGCCATTCCCATCGGCCGCATGGGCACCGCCGCCGACGTGGCGACCCAGGTGGCGCTGCTCGCCAGCCCGCTTTCGGGCTACACCACCGGGGCCAACATCGTCATGGACGGCTGTTACACCCAGCGACTCAACTACTGATGCCACTGGGCACGGGCCCGGCAACGGGTGCCGTGGCGGCGCGCGGCGAGGGCTCCCTCCCCGCCGTGCGGCCCACTGATAACGCGTCAACCAGCAGGAATTTGTTATGAACGAGGAATTTGTCGGCAAGGTCGCCCTTGTCACCGGCGGCACCAACGGCATCGGCGAGGCGGTGGTGCGGCGTCTGTCCGGCGCGGGGGCGACGGTGGTGTTCACCGGCAACAATGCCCGGGCGGCGGAGATCATCGCCGCGGAGACGGGGGCCCGTTTCGTCCAGCACGACGTCTCCGACGTCCCCGGCTGGGGTCGGGTGGCGGATGCCATCGCCGTGGAAGGGCGCCTCGACATTGCCTTCGCCAACGCCGGCATCAACAGCGGCGACAGCGACATCGAGGATCTCGAACTGGATGCCTGGAACCGTATTTTCGACATCAACTGCACCGGGGTGATGCTCACCTGCAAGCACGCCATCGCCGCCATGAAGAAAAATCCCGGCGGCTCCTCAGGCGCGATCATCGTCAACTCCTCGGTGGTGGGCATGTTCGGCCTGCCGGACGATGTGGCCTACACGGCCACCAAGGGCGCGGTGCGGGCCCTGTCCAAGTCGGTGGCGGTGCACTGCGCCAAGCGCAAATACAACATCCGCTGCAACAGCATCCACCCGGGGATCACCGAGACCCCGAATATCCTCAACGCCATCAACTCGGCGCCCGATCCGGCCGCCGCCAGGGCCTTTCTGGAGAACAGCTCGCCCCTCCACCGCATGGGCACCGCCGAGGAAATCGCCGACCTGGTGATGTTCCTCGCCTCCTCCCGGTCGAGCTACATCACCGGCGCCGAGATGGTCATCGACGGCGGCGCCACGGCGGGATTCTCCGGCGTCTGAGGCCGTCCTTCCCGCCCGCCAGCCGGGCACAAAAAAACCCGATTCCCGGGCCGGGAATCGGGTTTTTTTGTGGTGTTGCTATTCCCCGTGGAGGGACTGGAAGGCGCGGCGCCTGAACAGCCACTCGCCGTTGATCTTCACCAGCTCGTCGTTGTACTGGCCCCGGGGACGGATTTCCTCGCCGTTCTGCATCACCGCCACTTCGGCGGTGTAGCTGCGCAGGGTGGCGCGATCGCCCTCCACCCTGATCTGGCCGGGGGTGCAGACCATGTGCACGAAGGGAAACAGCTTCATGGATTCCACCCAGGCGGCGAGGATGTTGGCCTTGCCCTTGATGCTCTCCATGCCGGGTACCACCGGCAGGTTCCATTCGCTGTCCTCCGCCCAGGTGGCGCCCCAGGCGGCGGCGTCCCGCTGGTTGACGGCGTCGGCGTAGTGTTCCAGCAGTTCGCGGATCGCCAGGCGATCCTCGGTTGACCCTGTATTGCTCATCGCGGTTACTCCTTATCGTGAAAATGCTTATCGTGAAAATGCTTATCGTGAAAATGTCCCGACCGGTTGGCCGGCAGTGTCATGGGCGGGAGGCGGGAGGGCGCCTCGCCATCTCCCGTTTCCCGTCCAGCCTCTCCGTCAAGCCTTCAGGTACTTGTCGAGGGTCTGGTGGAGATGGCGGATGCGGCTCTCCTGGTAGCTGGCGAGGCTCACCGCGCCCTTGCGGGAGGCCTTCATGCCCCGCTGCACGGCGGGCATGTTGCTGTCGTCCTGGTCGAACACCGGCCCCAGGGCACCCAGTTCCGGGGCGCTGGCGAAGGGCTGGTCGTCGGGGATGCGGTGGACGGGCACCGCCGGCGGGCGCTCGCTGCCCTTGGGGTAGCGCAGCAGGATCATCACATCGAACAGGCAGCTGTCCGGGTCGTCGCCGTTGGGGAGGAAGCGGTAGACGATATTGCCGTGGTAGCCGACCCACACCTGGAAGTTGGGGAACAGGCTGTAGAGGATGGCATCCTCCAGCTCCGCCCAGGTGGCGTCGGCGAGGCTTTCCCCGGAGGCCTCCTCGAAGATCGCCCGGTTGGTATCGCCGATGTATTTGCGGGCGGTGAGACCCTCCGGCATCGACATGCCCTCGGCGCTGTCGAGGGCCATGCGCCCGGACAGTTCGAGGATGTCCCGCATGATGTCCTCCTCGGTGACGCCGGAGAGGTGGGGGCTCGGCACCGCCATGGGGGTCACCGAACGGCTGACATGGTCGCCGAAGGTGTCGTACTGGGAATTGGCGTCGCCGGTGAAGGTCATGATCTGGCGGTGGGTCTGCACCGTGTGGAACGATTCCATGAACGCCTCGGCGCCCACCTTCCAGTTGCACTTCACCACCCGCTGGACGTGCACACCCTTGTAATAGTCGTGGAGGGGAAAGCGCTGAAAGTGCTCGGGGAATACCCCCATGTATTCCTGGAGTGACGGCGCCTTGTCGTCGAAATTGACGAACACGAAGCCGCCCCAGGTATCCACCCGCACCTGGGGCAGGCGCATGTCCTTGTCCTTCAGGTGGCGGAAATCCCACTCGCAGGGGATGCCCTTGAAGTTGCCGTCCAGGTCCCAGGTGGCGCCGTGGAAGGGGCAGCGGAATTCGTTGACGCAACCGGACTCGTCCCGCAGCAACCGGCCCCGGTGCAGGCAGGAGTTGACGTGGGCCTTGATGATGTTGTCCTCGGTGCGGGTAATCAGCAGGGACTCGTCGAAGATGTTGTAGACGAAGTGGTCGCCGGGCTCGGGGATATCCTCCTCCCGGCACGCCATCTGCCACACCTTGGGCCACAGCTTTTTCTTTTCCAGCTCGTGGAATTCCCGGGAGGTGTAGCGGGCGACGTCGAGATCCTCGTCGCCCATGTAGGGGCAGGTGTTCTCCCGCAGGTAGGCGGGCACATCCACTTCCTCCAGGTCGAGCAGATCCTGGAAGGAAACCCCTTCGCAGCGGACGTCGTCGCCCTGCTGCCGTTCTTTATGTTGTTGGGACATGGTTGCCTCCGGTATTCGGTGATCGGTAATCGAGGAATCAGGTGGTGATGATGTTGACGCCGCTGACGCCGGGCGCCCCGTACACGTGGGTATAGCCCACCCTGGGGTTGCCGGGCACCTGGCGGGCGCCGCCGTGGCCCCGCAGTTGCAGGCAGATTTCGTACACCTGGCGCAAGCCCGAGGCCCCCACCGGCTCGCCGTTGGCCAGGCAGCCGCCATCGGTGTTGATGGGCAGGCGGCCGTCGATATGGGTGGCGCCGGTGCGCATCAGGTGTTCCTGCTCGCCGTGTTCGCAAAAGCCGTTTTCCGCCATGTGGATGATTTCGGTGCCGCTGTCGGTGTCCTGCAGTTGCAGCACGTCCACATCCTCGGGGCCGATGCCCGCCAGCTCGAAGGCGGCCCGGGAGGCGGTGACCGTGGGGGCGTCGGCGACTCGCATCGCCTGGGACGGGCTGAACACCTCGAAGCTGCCGTAGTGGCGGGTGCGCACCGCAGCGGCCTTGAGGATCAGGGGCTTAGACGTATAACGCCGGGCGATGTCGGCGTTGCACAGGATCAGCGCCGCGCCGCCCTCGGCGGGGTTGCAGAACATGTACTTGCGCAGCGGGTGGCTGACCATCATCGATTCGGCGATCTGCTCGTAGCTGAGGGCCTGCTGGCGCCAGGCGGTGGGGTTCAGGGAGCCGTTGTGGAAGGCCCGCTCCGCCACCCGGATCAGGGCGTCCTCGGTGATGCCGTGGTCGTGCATGTAGCGCTGGATCTTCATGGCGAAGAACTGGGTGGTGAGCATCAGCCCGGTCTCGCCGTACCAGTCGTCGAGGCCCCAGTCCCGGGGCTTGGCATTGAAGGCCCCCCGGGGGTGCTTGTCGAAGCCCACCACCACGCCCATGTCGTAGGCGCCGGACTTGATGGCGGTGTAGGCGGCGTGGAGGGAGCTGCCGCCGGTGGCGCAGCCATTCCAGACATTGGTGAATTGCAGCCCGGTAAGCCCCAGCTCGTTGACCAGGGCGTCGGCGTTGCCGGCGTCCTGGCTGCCGCCGTAGGCGAATTGCATCTGCTCCCAGGTCAGGCCCGCGTCCGCCAGGGCGGCGCGCACGGCGGCGGCGCCCTGCTTCAGGCCGGACATGCCGTCGGTGCGGCCGAAGGGGTGCAGGCCGATGCCGATGATGGCTACTTCCATGGTGTTGCTCCCGTGACGATGGTCGGATTCATGGGTCATTCCCCGTCGCAGGCGCGAAACACGAAGGTCATGCGCTCGTCGCCGTTGGCGTCGACTCGAAAGGGCACGATTTCCAGTTGCATGGCCATGCCGATGCGCAGCTGCTCCGGGCTGCTCTCCCGAAGGCGCGCCTCCACCCGCACGCCGCCGGGCATTTCCACGTAGCCGACACCGTAGGGCTTGAAGGTTTCCTCGGTCTCGCCGCTGTTGTAGGGGGTCTTGGGCAGGAAGCCCTGGATGGTCCAGGTCCACAGGGTGCCGCGATCGCCGATGGGCACCACCTCGGCATCGGTGGCGCCGCAGTGGCGGCAGTCGTCCTGGGCCGGGAAGGCCGTCTCGCCGCAGCGTCTGCAGCGGCTGCCGAGCAGTTGCGGGCGCGGGGCGGGCCAGGTGTAGAGGCCGTCGTGGAGGGGAATCTGTGTGCTCATGGTGCTGATGCCTCGGCCTACTGGTGGATGGCGCGGTCGTACGCCGCCAGGATGGATTCGTGCATGGCTTCCGACAGGGTGGGGTGGGGGAACACGGTGCCCGCCAGCTCCGCCTCCGTCGCTTCGAGGCTCCTGGCGATGGCAAAGCCCTGGATCTGCTCGGTGACTTCCGGGCCGATCATGTGGGCGCCGAGCAGCTCGCCGGTGGCGGCGTCGAAGATGGTCTTCACCAGCCCCTGGCTGTCGCCGAGGGCCAGGGCCTTGCCGTTGGCGGCGAGGTTGAAGCGGCCCACGCGGATGGGGCGGCCGGCCTTTTTCGCCTGCTCCTCGGTGAGGCCGATGCTGGCCACCTGGGGCCGGCAGTAGGTGCAGCCGGGGATGCGGGTCCTGTCGAGGGGGTGGGAGTTGCCCACCCCGGCGATGCGCTCCACGCAGTGGACCCCTTCGTGGCTGGCCTTGTGGGCGAGCCAGGGGGGGCCCGCCACGTCGCCGATGGCGTAGAGGCCCACCACATTGGTGCGGCACTGTTCGTCGGTGACGATAAAGCCCCGCTCCGTGGCCACCCCCAGTTCCTCGAGGCCCAGGTTGTCGATATTGCCGGTGATGCCCACGGCGAGGATGACCCTGTCGATGTCGAGATGTTGTTCGCTGCCCTGGCCGTCCCTGAGGGTGGCGCGCACGCCGTCCCCCTGGTGGGCCAGGGCGCTGACGGTGGTGCCGGTGTGGATGGCGATGCCCCGGGCCTTGAAGGCCTTGTGGGCGAGGGCGGAGATCTCGGCGTCCTCGGCGGGGAGGATGCGCTCCACCGCCTCCACCAGGGTGACCTCGCTGCCGAGATCCCGGTAGAGGCTGGCGAATTCGACACCGATGGCGCCGGCGCCGATCACCAGCAGGCGCCCCGGCAGGGTGCTCGGGGTCATGGCTTCCCGGGCGCCCCAGACGCGCTCGCCGTCCACGGCGATGCCGGGTAGGTTGCGGGCCCGGGCGCCGGTGGCGAGAAGGATATGGTCGGCCCTGTAGACCGTCTCGACACCCTGGTGGCTGACGGTGAGCTGGCACTTGTCGCTGACCCGCGCCTCGCCGTCGATCAGGGTGATGGCGTTTTTCTTCATCAGGTAGGCGATGCCCTGGGTCAGCCGCCCGGCCACGGCGCGGCTGTGGGCCACCAGCTTGGCGATGTCGAAGCGCACGTTGTCGACGCTGAAGCCAAAGGCGGCGGCGCTGTCCAGGGTGTGGGCCACCTCGGCGCCCCTGAGCAGCGCCTTGGTGGGAATGCAGCCCCAGTTGAGGCATACGCCGCCGAGGTGTTCCCGTTCAACCAGGGCGGTCTTGAACCCCAGCTGGGCGGCGCGGATGGCGGCCACGTAGCCGCCGGGGCCGCCGCCCACCACCATCAGGTCGAATTGCTTGTCCATTGTCGTCCCTCAGCCCAGCATGGTGGCGGGCTGTTCGAGGAAGCCCTTGAGCACGCCCATGAATTTCGCCGCCAGGGCGCCGTCGATGATGCGGTGATCGCTGGCCAGGGACAGTGTCACCACCGTGGCCACCGCCAGCTCGCCGTTGCGCACCACCGGCCGCTGCTGGCCGGCGCCCACCGCGAGGATGGCGCACTGGGGCGGGTTGATGATGGCGTCGAACTGGCTGACCCCGAACATACCGAGGTTGGACACCGTGAAGGTGCCCCCCTGGAATTCCGCTGCCGCCAGGGTGCCGAGCTTGGCCCGGGTGGACAGGTCGCGGATCTCGTTGGACAGGGCGATGAGCCCCTTGCCCTCGGCGCCCCTGACGATGGGGGTGATAAGCCCATCGGGAATGGCCACCGCCACGGAGATGTCGGCGCTGGCAAAGCGCTTGAGGCTGGTGCCGTCGAACTGGACGTTGAGGTCCGGCACCCGCATCAGGGCACTGGCGCAGGCCTTGACGATGAAGTCGTTGACGGAGATTTTCGCGCCGCTGTTGGCATCGTTGAGCTGCTTGCGCACCGCCAGCAGGGCGTCGATCTCGGCGTCGATGTTGACGCGGAAATGGGGCGCGGTCTGCTTCGAGCTTTGCAGCCGGGCGGCGATGGTCTTGCGCATGCCGGACAGCGGCACCTCCTCGAAGGCCGGGACGGCGGGGGCCTGGGGGGCGGCGGGCGCGGCGGCAAGGCGCTGGCGCAGGGCCTCGGCGGCCTCGACATCGGCCTTGGAGACCCGCCCGTGGCTGCCGCTGGTGCGGCAGTCGAGGAGGCTGATGCCGAGCTCCCTGGCCAGGCGCCGGGCCACCGGGGTGGCGTGCACTGCGCTGTCGTCCCGGGGGGCCGCCTTGACGGGGGCGGCACCCGCGGGGGCGACCAGGGTGCCGCCGGCGGCGAGGATCGCCTGTTCCAGGTCTTCCTTGGTGACCCGGCCGTGGCGACCGCTGGCGGTGACGTTGTGGAGGTTGACGCCGTACTGCCGCGCCAGCCGCCGGGCGATGGGGGTGGCGGGCAGGTCGCTGTCATCCGCGCCGCTGGCCAGTTTGGCGAGGACGCCGGCCGCCGGCGGCTCGGCGCGAAGGGGGGTGACGTTGCTCTCGGCGGGGGCGGCCTTGGCGGCCACCTCGGGGGCTTGCGCCGCCTCGGCTTCGGGGGCGGGGGCCGCCGCGCCGCCGCCCTGGGCGGCGATAAAGCTGTCGATGTCCCCGTCCGGGGTGTCGGCGCTCGCCAGCACACCCAGCAGGGCGCCCACCGGCAGGGTTTCCCCCGGCTGGGCGATGATGCGGCGCAGCACGCCGCCGGCCTGGGCGGTGACGGTGTTGACGATCTTGCTGGTCTCCACGTCCACCAGGTCATCCCCGGCGCTGACGGTGGCTCCCTCGGCGAGGCGCCATTCGCTGATGACCCCCTCGCTCATTTCCATGCCCCACTTGGGCATGGCAATTGCGCTGATATTCGCCATGGTCAGGCCTCCAGTACGTCGCGCACGGCCTGTTCGATACGCTCCGGCGTCGGAATGTAGAGATCCTCCAGCACCGGGGAGAAGGGCACCGGGGTGTGGGGCGCGGTGACCTTGCGGATCGGCGCCCGCAGGGCGTGGAACGCCTTCTCGGCGATGATGCTGGAAATGTCGGCGGCCAGGCTGCAGCGCTCGTTGGCCTCGTCGACGATCACCAGGCGGCCGGTGAGCTCGACGCTCTCGATGATGGCTTCCACGTCCAGGGGCGACACGGTCCGGGGGTCGATGACGTCGCAGCTGATGCCTTCCTTCGCCAGCTTGTCCGCCACGGCGTTGGCCCGGGGCACCATGCCGGAGATGGCGACGATGGTGACGTCGGTGCCCTCGCGGGTGAAGGCGGCCTCGCCGAAGGGAATGGTGTAGAGCTCGTCCGGCACTTCGCACTTGGTGTCGTAGAGGATCTTGTGTTCGAGGAAGATCACCGGGTCGTCATCGCGGATGGCGGAGATCATCAGGCCCTTGGCGTCGTAGGCGTTGCTGGGCATCACCACCTTGAGGCCGGCGATATGGGTGACCACCGGGTGCAGCATGTTGGAGTGCTGGGCACCGGCGCGCCAGCCGGCGCCCACGGTGGCGCGGATCACCAGGGGGGTTTTCGACTTGCCGCCGAACATGTAGCGGAACTTGGCGGCCTGGTTGAAGATCTGGTCGAAGCACACGCCGATGAAGTCGAAGAACATCAGCTCGGCGACGGGGCGCAGGCCGGTGCAGGCGGCGCCGGCGGCGGCGCCGATGATGGCGGATTCGCTGATGGGGGTGTCGATCACCCGGCCCCGGCCGAATTCCGGCATCAGGCCCTTGGTGACGCCGAACACGCCGCCGTAGGCGTCGTCCTGGCCGTCGGTGCCGGCGCCGCCGGATACCTCCTCACCCATGACGATCACGGTGGGGTCGCGGCGCATCTCCTGGAAGAGGGCCTCGTTGATGGCCTCGCGGTAGGTTTTCACCCGGCTGGAACCGGCCGTTTTGGCTTGCTGTGGGGTGCTGGTCATGGCGGGGTCCTCAGTAGGAAGCGTAGACGTCGGCGAAGAGGGCGGCGGGCTCGGGGAGCGGGGCGTTCATGCCTTCCTCCACGGCCCGCTCGATCAGCGCGGCGATCTCCGCGTCCATCTCGTCCAGCTGCTCGGCCTTGAGCCAGTTCTCGCCGGTGACCCGGGCGCGGAACTTCTTCAGACAGTCGCGGGTTTCCTTGATGGTCTTGAGTTCGTCCTTGCCCCGGTAAAGTTGCGGGTCGCCGATGAAGTGGCCGTCGAAGCGCACCACGTCCGCCTCGATGGCGCTCGGGCCGCCGCCATTGCGGGCCAGCTCGACGAACTTGCCGGCCTGCTCGTAGACGGCGAAGAAGTCGGTGCCGTCGACGGTGGCGGCGGGCATGCCAAAGGCGGCGGTGCGCGCGCCGATGCTCTCGCAGCCGACCGCGTAGCGGGCGCCGGTGCCCTCGCCGTAGCCGTTGTTCTCCACCACGAAGATATGGGGCAGTTGCAGCACCACGGCGAGGTTCAGGGCTTCCATCACCGTGCCCTGGTTGCTGCTGCCGTCGCCGCCGAAGGATACCGCCACGTTCTTGGTGCCGAGGGTCTTGGCACTGAGCGCCGCGCCGTTGCACAGGGGCGGCGCGCCGCCGACGATGGCGTTGGCGCCGAGCATGCCCTTGTCGAAGTCGGCGATGTGCATGGAGCCGCCCTTGCCTTTGCAAAGGCCGGTGGCCTTGCCCATGATCTCCTTCATCATCGCGATCACGTCGCAGCCCTTGGCGATACAGTGGCCGTGGCCGCGGTGGGTGCTGCCGATCACATCGCTGTCGGAGAGGTGCATGCACACGCCGACGGCTACCGCCTCCTGGCCGTTGTAGGCGTGGACGAAGCCGGGAATGTTGCCGCGCTCGAACTCGAGGATGCAGCGCTCCTCGAACAGGCGGATGGTTTTCATGGTGCGGTAGGCATCTACCAGGAATGCTGGCGAGTAGTGCATGGGGCCCCCTGTTTAGTGGTTTCTGTGCGGGTATGGTTGCGCTCAACTATACATAAAAAATCCAAAAAAACAATCTCGACTGTTTTGGTTATTGCGTTTTTTATTGCGCCTCTCTTACAATCGCTCAAGGCACTCCCGATGACTTAAGATGGGTGCCCCGATATTGACCCACCGGTAAATGGATTATGGCCAAGGCAATCAAGAAAACCCCGAAGAAGCCCGTGCGGGGCAAGACCGGTTGGCAGGCGGAAAAAAGCGCCATGACCCGCAAGGCGATCCTCGACGCGGCGGTGGAGTGCTTCATTGACCTCGGCTACGCCAACACCACCACGGCGCTGATCGCCGAGTACGCGGGGGTGTCCCGGGGGGCGATGATGCACCACTTCCCGTCCCGCCATTCGGTGCTGGCGGCGGTGGTGCAGTACCTCCACGAGCTGCGCCTCAAGGAATACCAGGGGCTGATGACGGACATCGACGTGCCGGACCAGCAGCTGAGCCGCGAGCGCATCCGCGACTCGGTGGATGCCGCCTGGAAGTACGTGAACACTCCCACCTTCATCGCCTACGAGGAGCTGCTCGCCGCGTCCCGCACCGACCCGGAGCTCAACAGCGTCCTGCAGCCCATCGAGGAGTCCTTCGAGCGGGAGTTCATGGCGGCGGTGCAGGGGCTCTTTCCCCACTGGCAGGGGCTTGGCTCCCTGGAACTGGCCAACGACGTGGTGCAGTTCATGATGCGGGGCATGGCCACCAGTCACATGGCCAGCAACAAGGAAGAGCGCGCCCAGCGGGTGCTCGAGTTCGTCACCGATTCCCTGGAGCGGCTCTACGGTCAGGCCGCCAGCGATAAATGATTCCCGGCTGGCCCCGAGGGCCGGCCCGTTGCGGCAGTGAAGCCAACTGTTTCCCTGTGGAGGCCTCATGACGGAGCACATCGCGGAATACTTTCGGCACAACATCGGCGCCACCGGCCTGGAACAGGCGGGAGAGCTGCTGGCGGAAACCGCCAGCGCCCTTGGCTGGCGGCTGGCGGCCTTTCATCCCCAGGTGGGGGACCACCACCTGCCCCGGGACGGCAGCGGCGAGATCCTCGCCCGCAAGATGGGCTGGCCGGCGGACTATGCAAGCCGCTGGGAGCAGCTCAAGCTGGGTCGCGATTGCCCCGTGGGCAGCCATTGCCAGCGGGTGTCGGCGCCCTTTTGCTGGCGCAACCAGCCGGGATCGGAGCCCTGGCTCGGTCGCAAGCTACTGGCGGAGCAGCGGGAGGCCCTCGCCTACTACCGGGAATACACCGCCGGGGCCCTCACGGTGCCGGTCCACCGCCCCGGGGCCAGAACCGGCTACGTGTCCTGGTTCACCAACAACGCCAGGACCTTGCGCCGCCTCGGCGGCGACAGCCAGGGGACCGCCCACCTGGTCTCCCACCTTTTCATCCAGCATCTCGACGCCCTGGGGGTGAACATGCTGCAACGGACCGATCAACCCGAGCCCCGTTTCGAGGCCCTGACGGATCGCGAGACCGAGTGCCTGGCCTGGGCCGCGCGGGGCAAGACCGAGGAAGAGATCGGTATGATCATCCAGCGCTCCCAGGCCACCGCCCGCTTTCACCTTCGCAATGCCATGCGCAAGCTCGACGCCAGCAACCGCACCCACGCGGTGGCCAAGGCCTGCACCCTGGGGCTGATCTCGGTACACCACTGAGGCACGCCCGTCCGGTCGGCAAGGCCCCTCAGTCCAGTTTTACCAGGCACTTGCCGAGGCTGCGCCCGTCGAGCATGTCGCAGTAGGCCCTGGCGGTGTGCTCGATACCGGTGGTGATGGCCACCGGGCTCTTCAGCTTCCCGGCGCGGATCCAGCCGGCCATCTCCTCCATGGCGGCGGGGTAGCGGTCGACATAATCCGAAAACATGAAACCTTCCGCCCGGGCCCGCTTGGTGATCAGCTCCCACATATGGTGCACCCCGGTGTGCTCGCCGGTGGTGTCGTACTGTGAGATGGCGCCGCACAGCACGATGCGGGCCCGCTCCGCCAGGTGGGCCATGGCGGTATCGAGCATGGCCCCTCCCACGTTGTCGAAGAAGATGTCGATGCCGTTGGGCAGCAGGGCCTCGATCTGGGCCGCGACGCCCGCCGGCGCCCGGTGGTTGATGGCGGCGTCGTAACCCAGCTGCTCGCGAATCCAGGCGCACTTGTCCTCGCCCCCGGTGATGCCCACCGCGCGGCAGCCCTTGATCTTGGCGATCTGGCCGACGATGGCCCCCACGCCACCGGCGGCGGCGCTCACCAGCACCTCGTCCCCGGCCCGGGGCTGGCCGATATCCAGCAGGCCGAAATAGGCGGTCATGCCCGCCGGCCCCAGGGCGCACAGGTATTCGTGCAGGGGGATGTCGGCGGCCGGTTCGATGCGGGTCATCAGGTCGGAGCCGTCGGCGATGCTGTAGCGCTCCCAGGCGGTGCGGCCCATCAGCAGATCCCCCTCCCGGTAGTCCGGGTGGCGGGATTCCACCACCACGCCGAGCACGATGCTCTGCACCGGGGCGTCGAGGGGCATGGCGCTCAGGTAGTTGTCGCTGGCGCCGGCGTTCATCCACTGGCGAAAGCCGGCGTCAAGGGCCAGGTATTTGTTTTCCATAAGGAATTGTCCCGCCTCGAGGGCCGGTACCGGGCCTTCGGCGAGCCTGAAGTGGCCCTCGTCCAGGTGGCCCAAGGGTCTTGCGGCGAGCAGGATCTGCTGGTTGTGGCGCATGGCGATGCTCCTTCGATGGCGGGCCCGGGGGCGGGCGTCGGCGGCTGTCATCATGCCGCCATTAGGGGCCGGGGGGGCTGGGCTGTCCAGCTGTCCTTTGCGGCAGGTCCGCCCCCGGTGGCGTGGGTCGACCTTGCCAGGGTGGCGACCCGGTGCGATCATTAAACAAGTTTGATTGTTTTTATGAAAGTCTGGTGGTTTAATCGGGGGCGCGCCTTCAGGGGGTGCGCCACGAACAGAATAACGGGGTGTGATCATGGGTAAATTGACAGGCAAGGTGGCATCGGTGCTCGGCGCCGCCGGCAAGGACAACATGGGCCAGGTGATCGCCCGGCGCTTCGCCAGCGAGGGCGCCAAGGTGGTGGTCTCCGGCCGCCACGAAGAGCCCCTGCGGGCCCTGGCGGAGGAGATCGGCGGCGACTGGGTGCTGTGCGATCTGACCAGCAAGGCCTCGATCCACCAGATGGTGGACACCATCATGGCCCGCCACGGCCACCTCGACATTGCGGTGAACGCCACCGGTTGGGGACTGTTGGTGCCCCTTACGGAAAATACCGAGGAAGACCTGGACAGGATCATCGACCTGCAGTTCAAGGGCCCCTTCCTGTGGCTGCAGAAGCTCGTTGAGGCCATGGACAGGACCGGCGGCTCCATCATCCAGATCTCCTCCGCCACGGCGAAGATCATGCTCGACAACCACGCTGCCTACATGGGCACCAAGGCGGGCACCGACCACCTGATCCGCTGCGTCGCCAACGAATACGGCGAGAAGGGCATCCGCGCCAATTCCATCTCCCCTGGCCTCACCCTCTCGCCGATGACGGCGGGGGCCATGGAGAGCCCGTCCCTGGTGGAAACCTTCCGCAAGTGCTATCCCCTCGGTCGCATCGGCACCAGCGAGGACATTGCCGCGGCGGCAGTATTCCTCGCCTCCGACGAGTGCTTCATGACCGGCGAGAACCTCCAGGTGAACGGCGGGCTGTGCCTCCGGCGCAACCCCCGCGGCCAGGAGATATACGAAGCGGCGGTGGCGGCGGGGGAAATCCCCGGCTGACGACGCCGTCCAACCCTCCCCCACAACCATAACAGGACAACCCGATGAAACTTCAAGGCAAGGTGGCACTGATCACCGGTGCCGCCAGCGGCATCGGCCTCGCCACCGCGGAGCGCTTCCTCCAGGAGGGCGCGGCGGTGATGCTCGCCGATATCGACGGCGGGGCGCTGGACGGGGCGGTCGCCGCACTTAATTCCGACAGGGCCGCATCCCAGGTGGTGGACGTCACCGACGAGGCCCAGGTGGCCGCCACGGTCAAGGCCACCGTCGACCGCTTCGGGCGGCTCGACGTGTTCGTCGCCAACGCCGGCATCGAGGGCAGGATCGGCGAGATCATCGACTCCAGCGTCGCCAACTTCGACCGGGTGATGGCCGTCAATGTGCGCGGCGCCTGGCTGGGGCTCAAGTACGCCATCCCGGCCATCCGCGATGCCGGCGGCGGCAGCATTCTTCTCACCTCCTCGGGCGCCGGGGTGAAGGGATCCCCCAACCTCGCCCCCTACAACGCCAGCAAGCACGCGGTGATCGGCCTGATGCGCTGCGCGGCCCTGGAATGCGCCAAGTACAACATCCGCGTCAACACCGTGAACCCGGGGCCCATCGAGACCCGCATGATGCGCGCCATCGAGGACGGCTTCGTGCCCGGGGGCGGCGAGCAATTCAAGCAACAGCTGAGCGCGGTGACCCCCATGGGGCGCTACGGTCTGCCGGAGGAGATCGCCGCCATGATGGTGTTTCTCGCCAGCGACGACGCCAGCTACTGCACCGGCAGCGTCTACATGGTGGACGGCGGCAACGCCACCTGACCATTTTCAATCAACCGAGCGATAACGACAGGGGTTTGAACATGTCCCGTGAACTGGAAAACAAGGTGGTGCTGATTACCGGCGCCGCTTCCGGCATCGGCGCCGCCTGCGCCGAACTGTTTGCCCGGGAGGGCGCCAGGGTGGGTGTGGCGGATGTCTCCCTCGATGCCGCCGACGCCCTGGCGGCGGCCATCCGCGAGGCGGGGGGCGAAGCCATCGGCATCGCCTGCGACGTGACCCGGGGCGCCCAGGTGGATGCCGCGGTGGCCCAGCTGGTGGCCACCTGGGGCCGCCTCGACTGCGCCGTCAACAACGCCGGCATCACCGTTCCCCTCGCGCCCATCGCCGAGCTGGAGGAGGCGGACTACGAGCGCCTGATGGCGGTCAACGTCAAGGGGGTGTGGCTGTCGATGCGCGCCGAGATCCGCCAGATGCTCACCCAGGGGGGCGGCAGCATCGTCAACATGGCCTCGGCCCTGAGCCACAAGGTGCATCCCGGCGCGTCCTTCTATGTGGCCAGCAAGTTCGCGGTGGCGGGCATGACCCGCACCGCGGCGGTGGAATACGGCGAGTCCGGTATCCGCATCAACGGCCTGTGCCCCGGCAATATCCGCACCCCGATGCTGGAAAACGCCGTCACCGACCCGGCGGCCGTCGCCGCCCTGCAGGCCCTGCACCCCATGAACCGCCTGGGAACCCCGGGGGAGATCGCCCAGGCCGCCCTGTGGCTGGCGTCGGATCGCGCCTCCTTCACCACCGGTGCGCTGTTGACCGCCGACGGCGGCTGGACCGCCCGGTGACCCGGCAATGACAGATTGGAGAATCCACAATGGCTAGATTGAACGGCAAGATCGCCATGATTACCGGCGGTGCCGCCGGTATCGGCGCCGGTGTGGTGCGGATGTTCGCGGCGGAAGGGGCACGGGTGGCCATCGCCGACATCGACGCCGCCGCCGGCAAGGCGCTGGCGGCGGAGCTGGGGGAAAGGGGTATTTTCTCCCCGCTGGATGTCACCTCCGAGGGGGACTGGCAGCGCGCCATCGCCCAGGTGGAGGAGGCCTTCGGACCCTTGGACATTCTGGTGCAAAGCGCCGGGATTTCCCGCCCCGCCCATATCGAGGCGGCAAGTCTCGACGAGTGGCGGGCCCACATGAGCGTCCACGGTGAGGGCGCCTTTCTCGGCTGCAAATACGCTATCCAGAGCATGAAAAAGGCCGGCGCCGGCAGCATCGTCAATATCTCGTCGGTGGAGAGCATTCGCCCCGGTCCCCTGTTCGTCTGCTACGGCGCCGCCAAGGCGGCCCAGGATGCCATCACCAAGACGGTGGCGCTGCACTGCGGCGAGCAGGGCTACAACATCCGCTGCAATTCGGTGCACCCGGCGGCCACCTACACGCCCCTGCTGGAGCAGTACCTGAAGAGCGCCCCGGACCCGGCCGGGCTCGAGGCCATCTACGCCGGCATGCAGCCGCTGAACCGCATCGCCACGGTGGAGGAGGTGGCCCACGCGGTGCTGTTCCTCGCCTCCGACGACGCCAGCTTCATGACCGGCCACCAGATGTACGTGGATGGCGGCGTGCTGGCCAAACCCTATCCCAAGGGGGAGGGCGCCTGATGGGCAACGCCTTGAGCGTCGAGGATCGCCTCGACATCGCCGATTTTTTCAATCGCTACGGCTATCTGGTGGACGACAACGATCAGGAAGCCTGGCTCGACCTGTTCACCCCGGACGGCGTCTTCGACGTGCCGGGCCTCGGCTTGAGCAGCGGCCGCGAGCAGCTGCGGGAACTCATCCAGAGGGTGGCCGACGGCAGCGGCGGGCACTGGCGCCACCAGCTCACCAATGTGCTGGCGACGGCGGGGGATGGGCCCGGCACCGCGCGGGTGCGCACCTATGGCCTTGTCACCGACTGGCGGGGCGGCGGGGCCCTCAGCACCTTCAACAACTACCGCTGTGACCTCCGCAAGGTGGACGGCCAGTGGCGCATCGCGCGCCTGGTGGCGGAGCCCACTCGCATCACCGTGGACGGGGGCTGAGGCCCCGTCCAACCATCCATTTCATCCGATAAACACACAGGCAGGTACCCCATGTCACGTCTTGCAGGAAAAGTCGCCCTTATCACCGGCGCCGCGTCCAAGCCCGGCCTCGGTTTCTCCACCGCCTGCCGCTTTGCCCAGGAGGGGGCCAGGCTGGTGATCACCGACATCGACGAGGCCGGCCTCGCCGCCTCCGAGGCCGCCATCCGCGAACTCGGCGGCGAGGTGGTGAGCTGGCGCCAGGACGTCACCAGCGAAGCGCAGTGGCAGCAGACCATCGCCCGCACCCTCGACACCTGGGGCAAGCTCGACGTCCTGGTGAACAACGCGGGCATCGCCGTGCTGCGCAGCATGAGCGACATGACGCTCCCGGAGTTCGAGAAGCAGATGCAGGTGAACATGACCAGCGTGTTTCTCGGCACCAAGTACGCCATCCCGCCGATGCGGGACAACGGCGGTGGTTCCATCGTCAACCTGTCGTCGGTGGCGGGGCTGGTGGGTATTCCCGGGGTGGCGGCCTACTCCGCCAGCAAGGGCGCGGTGCGGCTGTTCAGCAAGAGCATCGCCATCGAGTGGGCCAAGCACAGGATCCGCTGCAACTCCGTTCACCCCGGGGTGATCTGGACCAACATCCAGCAGGACGCGATCCGCGACAACCCCGAGCAGTACGACATCATCAACGCCTCCATCCCCATGGGCTTCATGGGGGAGGCGGATGACATCGCCAACTGCGTGCTGTTCCTCGCCTCCGACGAGGCAAAGTACATCACCGGCGCCGAATTCGTGGTGGATGGCGGCCTCACCGCCCAGTAATCCCCGACCAACCGTATCCAGAGGAGTCAAGTTCATGAGCAGATTGCAGGACAAAGTGGTAGTGATTCTCGGCGCGTCCGACGAGCGCAGCATGGGGGCCGCCACCGCGCGGCGCTTCGCCCGGGAGGGCGCCAAGCTGGTGCTCGCGGCCCGCAATGTGGATGGGGTGCGCGCCATCGCCGAACCCTTGGGCGCCCTGGCGGTGGCCTGCGATGTCACCCGGGAGGAGGATCTGGCGCGCCTTGCGGACACCGCCGTCAGCCAGTTCGGGGGCCTGCACGCCGCCATCAACTACAGCGGCGTCAACTCCGCGTCCCCCATCGCCGAGATCACCCGGGAAACCCTTCAGGAGGCCTGCGACGTGCACTTCATCGGTGCCACGCTGTTTCTCAAGCAGATGGCGGCGCGGATGGCGGACGGTGGCTCGCTGATCACCACCTCGTCCCTCACCGCCCTGCTGGCGCCCCCCGGCCTTGCCGCCTACGCCGGCACCAAGAAGGGCGTCGACCAGGTGGTGCGCATCGCCGCCGTGGAATACGGCGCCCGGGGCATTCGCGTCAACGCCATCGCCCCCGGCTTCACCGAATCGGGGATGACCGCGGGCTACTTCGACTACCCGTCCATCCCCCGGGCCTTTCTCAAGGAAGTGCTGCTCGGCCGCCTCACCACCGTGGAGGACATCGCCAACGCCGCCCTGTGGCTGGCTTCCGACGAAGCCTTCATCACCGGCCAGGTGCTGGACATCACCGCCGGACAGTCCCTGCGCCGCACGCCCACCCAGGAGGAGATGATGTCGGCCTGAGGGCGTTGTACGTAGCACGTAACACGCTGCACGTAACAGCCAAGTCATAGCTCCGGCGGCGGGTCTGATCGCCGTGACTCGCCGCCGGCACCCACGTGAAACGGGTTGCGTGCAACGTGAAACTCAGTTGATCCCCAGTCCACCGTCGACGGTAAACGAGGTGCCGGTGATAAAGCCGGCGGCGTCGGAGGCGAGGTACACCGCCATGCTGGCGATATCCGCCGGCTCGCCGATGCGGCCGATGGGGTGCATGGCCCTGTAGCTGGCCATCAGCGCCTCGCCGTCTTCCACCTGGGCGATCACCTTGTCGAGCATGGGCGTGCGGATCACCCCGGGGTTGATGGCGTTGCAGCGGATGCCGTAGCCGCTCCTGGCGCAGTGCAGGGCGATGGATTGGGTCATCAGCGCCACCGCCGCCTTGGAGGCGTTGTAGGCCACCAGTTCCGGCTGGGGCTTGAAGGCGGACACCGAGGCGATATTGACGATGGCGCCGGCCTTTTTGGGTTTCATAAGGTCGATGGCGAAGCGGCAGCCGAGGAAGGTGCCCCGGGTGTTGATGGCCCAGGTGCGGTCGAAGTCCTCGATGCTGACATCCTCCACCGAGCCCATCAGGGTCACCCCGGCGTTGTTGACGAGGATGTCGAGGCCGCCGAACTGTTCCTCCGCCGCGGCGATCAGGCGCTGCCAGTGGTCCACCCGGCTGGTGTCGTGGTGGACGAAGCGCGCCGCCTCCCCCAAACCCTCCGCCGCCCGGGCGCCCCCCTCGGCGTCGATATCGGCGAGGATCACCCGGGCGCCCTCCGCCACGAAGCGGCTGGCGATGCCAAGGCCGAGCCCCGAGGCGGCGCCGGTGACGATGGCGGTCTTGTCGGCCAGTTGCCCGGCAGCAGTGCTGTCAATCATGGCCGCCCCCGTCGAACAGCTGGCCGGGGTCGTCCCGATCCATCAACTCCTGAATCTCGAACACGTTGCCGTCCGGGTCGCGGCCATAGGTGGCGCGGATGGCGCCGAAATCCTGGGGCGGGGCGTGGAAGCGGATGCCCGCGGCCACCAGGCGGTCGTACACCTCGTGGATGTTCACCACGTCGAAGCAGATATGGGTGTGGCCGTGGTTGCACACCGGGCGGTTCGGGTCCATGGGGGCCGGTTCCGGGGTCTTGAACTCGAACAGCTCGATGCACAGGTTGGCGCCCCGCAGCATCACCTGGGTGGCGCTGCAATCGGTGAGGCCGAGCACCTGGTCGAACTGGGGGATGCCGGGCTCCCAGCTGCCCCGCTGGATTTCCCTGAAGCCCATCAGATCCCGGTAAAAGCCCAGGGCCCGTTCCAGGTTGGGGGTGGAGATGGCCACATGGTGGGCGCCGCGAATCATGGTTGACCTCCGTTGCCGGCGTTGAGGTACTTGTCGAGGGTCTGGTGCAGCTGGCGGGTGCGGACCTCCTGGTAGTTGCCGAGGGTCTGCCCGGGCTTGGTGCTGGACTTGAAGCCCCGCTGCTGGCCGATGAGGTTGCCGGTGTCCTGGTCGTAGATGGTGGCAAGGCCCGGGTCGAAGCCGGGCACCTCGTGGAACGACTGGTTAAAGTCCAGCTCCACCGGTTCCGCCGGGTCGGGGCGCTCGCCGGACTCCGGCAGGGGCTGGAGGTAGAGCAGGTCGAAGATGGCGGAATCCGGGTCGCTGCCGTTGGGGCGGAATCGGTACACCATGGGGAACAGCAGGGACGGGAACAGGCAGGTGTTGGGAAACAGGCTGTACTCGATGGCGTCGATGGTCTCGGTGACGGTGAGCCCGCTGAAATCCCGCCGGTACGCTTCCCCCAGGGTCTTCTTGAGGTGGTCGGCGAACACTTCCCGGGCGCGACCGCCCTCGGGCACCGTCAGCTTGTGGGCGCCGACCCCTTCCACCACGCCCTCCGCCATCAGGGCGTCGAGGGTCTGCTGCTCGCTGCGGGGGTCGCGGATATGGGGGCTCGGGAAACCCACCAGGTGCACGAAGCGGGAGACATGATCCCCGTAGATGTCGTACTGGGTGTTGGCATCCCCCACGGTGGTCACCCCCTGGGGGTGGGTTTCGAGCACGTGGTAGGACTCCAGGAAGGCCTCCAGGCACGCCTTCCAGTTGGCGGGCAGCATCTTGCGCACGTGCATCGCCACGAACTTGTCTTCCAGCTTCCAGTGGGCGAAGTGATCCGGCAGCACCCCGAGGAATTGGTGCAGGGGCTCGGCATTGCGATCGAAATTGATGAACACGAACCCGCCCCAGGTATCCACCCGCAACTCCGGCAGGGCGAAGTTCTCGTCCGTCACATGGGGGAAATCCCAGCGGCAGGGCACATCCACCAGCTGGCCCTCGAGGGACCAGGTGAAGCCGTGGAACGGGCAGCGCAGCTGCTGGCTGTGGCCGCTGGACCCGGCGGGCTTGAGCTGGGTGCCGCGGTGCAGGCAGGCGTTGGGGTAGGCCTTGATGGCCCCCTCGGCGGTGCGCACGATGAGCACGGATTTCTCGGCGATCTCGTAAACGGTGTAGTCCCCGGGCTCGGGGATCTCCTCCTCCCGGCAGGCCCACTGCCACACCTTCATCCACAGCTGTTCCACCTCCCGCTGGAAGAAATCCCGGGAGGTGTAGCGGGCGAAGGGGATGTCCCCGTCGCCGAGAAAGCGGTAGGAGGATTCGAGGATATGGGCGGGGGCGCCGCCGGCATCGGAGGCGATGATGTCCCGGGTGCTGGGCCCGGGGCAGCGGGCCTCGCCTGGCTTGGGTGCGGATGCGGTCATGGTTTGGCTCCTGAAAAGGGTGACGGCCCGGCGTTGCGGCGGCTGTCACGGTCGTTATCGATGGCGGCGCTCTGGGGCGGCCTTGGGTGGGTTTGACTTTAGCATCGGGATATAATAAAAACAATCATGTCGGTGTTTTATTGGCGAGACAGCTGCCCGCCCACCGCCCCTTCATACCCACCCAAGCGGAAAATAACCATGACAAACCTCAGCCTCGACACCCTGCTCGAACAGGCCAGGATCCAGTCCGTCCTGAACCTCTACGCCACCGCCCTCGACGCCCGCGACTGGGCCGCCCTCGACGGGGTGTTCACCGCCGATGCCAGCGCCAACTATGGCGAGCTTGGTGAGTTTCGGGGCCGCCAGGCCATCGTCGACCTGGTGAGCCACGTGCTCAACCAGTGCGGCCCCACCCAGCACCTGCTCGGCACCTACCGCATCGCCGTCGACGGCGACAGCGCCACCGCCGCCTGCTACCTGCAGGCGATCCACGTGGGCCTTGGCGCCCATCAGGGAAAATTGATGACGGTGTGGGGAGAGTACCGGGACCGCCTGGTGAAAACCGCCGACGGCTGGCGCATCGTCCACCGTCAGCTGGCGGGCATTCACGCCGAGGGGGATATCGGGGTGGTGTGAGCCCCTCGCCGCCCGTCAGTGCGCGGGGAGGTTTTTTGGTTGGCTCCAGCCTCCCCTTTCGGTGAGTTGGCCGCCCGTCGGTTTTGCTTGCGTTTCTCTTCGGTCGTTGATATAAACAATCGTGTCTGACTGTTTTTATCGGAATCAGTTCCCCTGCCGCGCCTCACAGGCCGGGGAAAGGACACCATAACCAATGACATACGAAGAGATAACGGGGGTTACCATGAAAAAGAATCTGCTTTGCGCGGCCGTGGCGGCATCACTTGCGACCGGGGCCCTGGCGCCACTGCCGGCGCTGTCCCAGGGCCTCGAGGAAATCATCGTCACCGCGCGGAAACGGGAGGAAAGTCTCCAGGACGCCCCCCTCAACGTGAGTGCCATCTCCCAGGACCGCATCCAGAAATTCGATGTGACGAGCCTTGAAAGGATCGCCACCACCACACCGCAATTCTTCGTCGGGCGCTCCTCCAATGGCTCCGGCGCCCAGATGACCCTGCGGGGCATCGGCTCCAGCTCCACCAGCATCGGCATCGAGCAGTCGGTGGCGGTGATCATGGATGGCGTCTACTACGGCCAGGGCCGGGTGCTCAACGAGGGCATGTTCGACCTCGGCCAGATCGAGGTGCTGAAGGGCCCCCAGTCGCTGTTCTTCGGCAAGAACGCCACCGCCGGGGTGATCTCCCTCACCACCGCCAAGCCGGGGGATGAGTTCGAGGCTATCGGCCGGGTGGGCTACGAGGTGGAGTCGGAGCAGATGCGCTATGAGGGCATCCTCTCCGGCCCCCTGACCGAGACGGTGGGCGCGCGCCTCGCGGTGCGTTACTCCGACATGGAAGGCGGCTACTTCAGCAACAAGTCCAAGGTGCAGCCCTACGACTCCTTTGACGTGGCGACCGGCCAGGTGAACTCCTTTATCTCCCCGGCCGACAATGACGACGCCCCCGGCGAGGAGGAATTGCTGGCGCGCCTGACCGTCACCGCCGATCCCACCGACCAGCTGTCCATGGCGTTCACCGCATCCGTCACCGAGGTGGAGGTGGCCAATTCCTCCTGGAACTACACCCATTTCAATTGCCCCGGCGGTGTCGGCGGCCTGAACCCGGACCTGCGCTGCGGCGACAACTTCGTGATCACCCAGAACAAGATGCCGGAGCCCCTGGCCAACTCGCTGCCCTACGCCCGGAGCAACGGCGATCTGTTCAACGAGTACGAGTCCTACTCCCTCACCGCCAATATCGAGTACCGCTTCGGCGACTTTACCCTGACCTCCATCACCAACTACCAGGACAACCAGAATACCTTTGGCCTGTCCGGGGACTTCCAGTCGATCCCCAATGCCACCTTCGCCACCGAGAAGAACACCTGGAATGCATTCTCCGAGGAGATCCGCCTCGCCAGTGATTTCGACGGGGCCTTCAATTTCATGGTGGGCCTGCTCTACTAGGAAACCGAGCGGGAATTCGACCAGTGGGTATCCACCGCGGGCCTGATGAACAGCGCCGCCCCGTCCCCGGAACTGGTGTACGTGGCATCCCAGAAGGACAGCGCCACCGATGGCGAGACCATCTCGCCGTTCTTCCAGGTCATGTACGACATCACCGACAACCTGGAGCTGAGTGTCGGCGCCCGCTACTCCGACGAGAGCAAGGATTCTACCTTCGTTCACCCCTACAACAACCCGGGCCTCGGCGGCATCTGGCGGGAGAACGAAGTGGCGGCGGCGGATCAGACCTTCCGGGAGTGGTCGCCGGAGGCCTCCCTCACCTGGCAGATCAACGACGCGGTGATGGGTTATGTGGCCTACAAGACGGCCTATAAATCCGGAGGGTTCTCCAACAGCGGTATCTTCTCGGCCGACTTCATGGGGGGCTCGGAGTCGGATTTCACCTTCGACCAGGAAACCGCCGAGGGCTTCGAGGCCGGGGTCAAGTCGACCCTGCTGGATAACCAGCTGCGCCTGAACCTCACTGCCTATACCTACACCTACGACGACCTGCAGGTGGACTTCTTCAACTCCCCCACCTTCGCCTTCATTACCCTGAACGCCGGTGAGGCCACCACCGAGGGCTTCGAGGTGGAGACCGAGTTTGCTCCCAACGCGGCGCCGGGCCTGACCCTGCGGGGCTCGTTGTCGTTCAACAAGGCGGAGTACGACAACTTCATCGCCCCCTGCTGGGCGGGCCAGACCGCGGCCCTTGGCTGCAACACCACGGTGCCCGGCACCAACGGCACCCCCGGCCAGGACATCAGCGGCGAGCCGACCGCCATGGCCCCGGAGTGGGCGGCGTCCTTCGGCCTCAGCTACGACGGCATCCTGGAGAACGGCTGGGGCTATGGCATCGCCCTCGACGGTATCTACAGCGATGAATACAACGCCTCCGGCTTCGCCAATCCCCACGCCATGCGGGACAGCTACACCACCCTCAATGCGAGCCTCTACCTCGCCGGTGTCGATGATCGCTGGCAGGTGCAGTTGCTCGGCAAGAACCTGACGGACGAGCACATCGTCTCCGGCGTGGTGGATGGCCCGAGCACCCCGCTGCCCGGCGGCGAGTACGCCGACCAGCTGGGATTCACCTCCCTGCCCCGCACCCTGGCGGTGCAGCTGAGCTACCGCTTCCAGTAATGGGCAAGGCCCGGGGTAACGCCCGGGCCCTTTTTCACCGGGGGAGCGGGCGACCGCCCTCCCGTTACTTGCACAATCCGGGTTCATTCCTCCGGCTCCGCCGCCGGATGGCGCGCCGGAACCCGGCCGACAACAGGTGCCATTGCATGATCATCATTTCCGGCAATATCGATCTCGATCCGGCGCGCATGGACGCCGCCCTCAAGAAAGCGGTGCCCCTGATCGAGGGCGCCCTCGACGAGCCCGGCTGCCTCGACTACGACTGGTGCCCGAACCCCATGGTGCCCGGCCGTGTCCGGGTGTTCGAACGCTGGACGGACGAGGCGTCCCTGGCGTCGCATTTCCAGTCCCGCTGGTACCGGGAAATGGGCGCACTGCTGGTGGAGGCGGGCATGGGGGCCGTGGACGTGCTTAAGTACCGCACCGCCATCAGTGAGCCGGTGTACGACGAGAGCGGTGTCCCCCGGGCGGATTTCTTTACCGAGGGGTAACGGTTTCGGCTGCCCCGGGCGCGTCGGCGCCTGGGTGCGGGTTGCGGCCTGGGGTTCAGGCCGCAAGGGGTGTGCGGCAGTAGTCCGACGGATCTGGATTCGCAGCAAGCCCGCTGTCCCTGGCAGCGGGTTTTTACGGGACATTAAACAGAACTGGTGCTCTAGTTCGTATCAGGATGCTGTTTCGCTGTCCCGGGAGGGCGGTGATTTCCACCGCGATACGTAGTTATCAACCAACCATAAACAGAAGAGGCAAACCATGCATCGCAGCACAGCGTTAACCGCGACTTTCAGCACCGCAACGATCCCCCTCGCCGGGGCCATCGCCTCCGCCCGCCGCCTGGGCCTGACCATCGCCGGCCTCGGCATGCTCTCGTCCCAGGTGCTGGCCCAGGGGGGAGGCCTGGAGGAGATCATCGTCACCGCCCAGAAGCGCGCCGAGAGTCTCCAGGAAGTGCCGCTCTCCGTCGCGGCGGTGACCGGCGCCGCCATCGAGCGGGCCAATATCACCTCCATCCAGGGCATCAAGGTGCCCAACGTGCAGATCGACAATTTCACCAATACCCCCAACGGCGCGGTGATGAGCATCCGCGGTATCGGCGTGGTGGAGCCGGACCCCTACGCGGGCAACACCGTGGGCATCATGCTCGACGGCGTGCCGCAGCTGTTCAACATGACGTCGCTGCTGGATCTGTTCGACATCGAGCGGGTGGAGGTGCTGCGGGGCCCCCAGGGCACCCTGTTCGGCGCCAACACCACCGGCGGCGTGATCAACGTGATCACCGAACAGCCCACCGGGGAGTGGGGCGGCAAGGCGCGGGCCACCCTCGGCAACTGGGATCGCCGCGACCTGAGCGCGGCGGTGAACTTCCCCCTTATCCCCAACCTGCTGGTGGGCAAGGTGACGGTGCAGCACCACGAGCGGGATGGCTGGGTGAAGAACATCGTCGACGGCAGCGACATGAATTACCAGGACACCCAGGCCATTCGCGGCTCCCTGCTGTGGACCCCGGCGGCGGACCTCGACATCACCTGGACCCACGAATTCGTGCAGCGGGAGTACGGCCCCCCGGTAGTGGTCAACGGCTCGTCCCCCGGCGAGGCCACCTATGTGCCGGAGGGCGTCGCCGGCATGTACGCCAACCCCTGCCCGGACTTCAACGACCGCTGCGTGGCCCCAGGCCGCTACCTGGCGGCGAGCCAGGTGCGGGATATCGGCGAGCTCAAGACCTACGCCAACACCCTCACCTTCAACTGGAGCGACACCGCCCTGGGCGATCTGGTGTCCATCACCGGCTACAAGCAGTTCCGGGTGCGGGAGGACACCGACCAGGATGGCAGCCCGCTGTTCCTCGATGACACCGAGCGGGAGACCGAGGGCTGGCAGTTCACCCAGGAGTTGCGCTCGTCCTTTGCGGTCAGCGACAGCTGGGACATGACCGCCGGGGCGTTCTTCACCGCCACCCACTACGAGCACCTGCAGAACTTTCGCATCAACTTCCCCGGGCTCGAGGGCGCGGGCCTGCGCCAGGAAAACCCCCAGGAGCAGGACAGTTGGTCCGCCTCCCTGTTCGCCCAGAGCTACTACCAGCTGACCGATCGGCTGCGTCTGCAGGCGGGTCTGCGCTACACCCACGAGGCCACCGAGATGGATGCCGGCATCGATTTCTTTGCCGGGTCCACGGGCTTCAATGACGGCGTGCTGCTGCCGCCGCCGTCCACCTTCGCGGTTGAGGACGATGACGTCTGGGACAATGTCGGCGGCAAGATCGGCCTCGACTACCAGCTGGCGGAGACGGTGATGCTCTACACCAGCTATGCCCGGGGCTTCAAGTCCGGCGGCTTTGTCGGCCGGGTGGGCATTCCCCAGGATATCGGGCCCTACGACCCGGAGTACGTGGACACCTTCGAGGTGGGCATGAAGGGCGACTTCCTCGACAACCGTCTGCGCAGCAACCTCACCCTGTTCCACAGCAGCTACGAGGACATGCAGCTGGCGCAGATCTATTTCATCGGCGCCATCCAGGGCAACTCCATCCTCAACGCCGGGAAATCGGAAATCCAGGGGGCGGAAATGGAGCTGACCCTGGTGCCGGTGGACGGCCTTACCCTCAACCTCAACCTCGGCTACCTGGATTCGGAATTCAAGAAATTCGCCCCGCCCGATCCGGTCACCGGCCTGCCCCGGGATTTTTCCGGCTTCCGCCTGCAGAACACCCCGGAGTGGACCGGCTCCGCCAACGCCGCCTATGAGTTCCCCCTGGCGGCGGGCACCGCCCGGGCCTATGTGGAATTCACCCACAGCGCCGACAAGTACCTGACTTCCCTCGACAACTCCCCCCGCACGGTGGTGCAGGAGATGAACCTGGTCAATGCCAGCGTCGAGTGGTCGCCGCAAAGCGACGCCTGGACATTGAGCCTCTGGGGCCGCAACCTGGCGGACAAGCGCTATATCGCCAGTGCCTTCGAGGCGCCGGGCACCATTCGCTTCGTCAACTACGCGCCGCCCCGGGAATTCGGCGTCACCCTCAACTACCGCTGGTAGACCGGCGAGCCCCGGCCTTCAGGCCGGGGCCTTTCCCCCGCGGATCTGTCGCTCGATCATCTGGTGCAGCTGAAGGATCCGGGATTCCTGGTAATTGCCGAGGATCAAGCCCTTCGCGCCGTTCATCGCCGCCACCTTGAGCCCCCGCTGCACGTCCGGCAGGTTGTCGAGATCCTGGTCGAACACCTTGCCCAGCACCCCCAATTCCTCCGCGTCGGAGAAGCGTTCTTGCTCGCCGAGCACATGCACGGGCACGCCCCGGGGCTTGGTGTCCCCCGTCGGCACCCGCTGCAGCACCATGATCTCGAAAATGCAGCTGTCCGGGTCCTGGCCGTTGGGCCGCGAGCGGTAGACGATATTGGCCAGGTACCCACCCCAGATCTCGATGTTGGGGAACAGCCAGTAGAGGATGGCGTCGAGCAACTCGGCGTCGGTGGCATCGCTGAAATCCCGGCGGAACAGCTCGCCGAACTGCTCGCGGTTCAGGGCGGCGAGAAAGGTGCGGGCGCTCATGCCCTCCGGCACCGCCAGTTCCCCGGCGGTGAACACCCGGCCGCTCTCCCGCAGGGTGTCCTCCATCACCTGTTGCTGGGGCGGCGGCTCCATGTGGGGGCTGGTCACCGCGTTGGCGGTGATGGAGCGGCTGACATGGTCGCTGAGCAGGTCGTACTGGGCGTTGGCATCCCCCATGAAGGTGAGCAGCTGGGGGTGGGTGGCGATTACATGGTAGGACTCCATGAAGGCCTCCAGGGCCGCCTTCCAGTTGCAGTGGATCACCTTGGCGATGTGCAGCGCCTTGTAGCAGTCGGCGAGGTCGTAGCGGTCCAGGTGGGCGGGCAGCACCTGGAGAAAATCCTCCAGTGGGCCGCAATCGGCATCCGGATTGACGAACACGAAGCCCTGCCAGCGTCCCACCCGGGCCTCGGGCAGGCGCAGTTCCTCCTCCCCGGCATGGGCGAAGTCCGACTTGCAGGGAATGAACTTGTTGCTGCCGTCCAGGTTCCAGGTCCAGGCGTGGTAGGGGCAGCGGAAGCTCTGCTTGCAGCCTTCCTCGCTCACCAGGCGCCGACCCCGGTGCAGGCAGGAATTGAAAAACCCCTTGATGTCATCGGCGCCGCTGCGCACCACGATCAGTGACAGATCCCCCACCTCGTAGAGCAGGTGATCCCCCACCTCGGGAATGTCCTCCTCCCGACAGGCGAACTGCCAGGTCTTCATCCACAGATGGGCCATCTCCAGGCGGTGCTGCTCGGTGGAGGTGTAATTGGCCGGATCGAGGCGCATGGTGCCGATATCCGGGTTGCGGGTCTGACGCAGGTGGGCGGGCACGGGCACGGTTTCCTGGTCGAGCAGTTCCTGGTAGCGGATCCCGCTGGAGGGTGATTGCTTCTCGTGGGCGTTCATGGCGGTTCTCGGGTCTGGGGGTTTTGGCCACTGTAGGGCCGGGTATCCGCCTGTGCGATGATATAAATCAATGTTGATTGTTTTTATTGAAATCGGCTTCGATGTGTGCAACATTTGTTGCACTTCGGCGCCTGTGCGCAGCGCGATGATTCTTCCAGGGGTCCGGGGCTCATCAGACCTTCCATGAACGGCCCAGAGGCTTTCGGCGAGCCGGTTTCTTCGCCCCATTTGATCAACAATAATGGAGTATCGAACTTGGCAACACTGGAACAACGCCTTCAGGCGATGGAGGACCGACAGGCCCTGCAGGATCTGCTGACCGCCTACTGCACGGCGGTGGATGCACTGGCCGATGTCGAGGCGGTGCTGGACTGCTTCACCGACGACGCCGTCTTCGATCTCGGCGGCATTCACCTGCCCCGTTTCGAAGGGCGCGAGGCGATTCGCGGCTTTTTCACCCAGGTGTTCAAGGACATGACCCACCACGGTCACTTCAACAGCAACCTCGTCATCGACAGGTTGGAGGGCGACACCGCCACCTGCCGGGCCTACGTGATGGGCATGGGTGCCAGCCGCGACGGCAACAGCGTGCTGGTGTACGTGCGCTACTTCCTCGACTGCGTGCGCACCGCCAATGGCTGGAAGATGAAAACCTTCGGCGAATCCTCCCTGATGCCGCTGCCCGACTCCCTGGCCGAGATCCACGGGCGCGCTTGATTTTAAGGAAGGCGCCGGGGTGGTTCAGGGGTCGCCGATCAGGGAGACGAGGCGCAGTTCGCTGGCGAGAAATTCCCGCTGCCGCGCCGGCGACCACTCCACCCCGTCGACGATGGCCTGGGTGGCGATGCCCTGGATGATGGTCAGCAGCCGCCGCGCCAGGGCGGGGATATCGCTGTCCGCCGGCAGCAGCCCCGCCTCGCGGCGGGCGTCGAGGGTGATGGCGATCAGGTCCCGCGCGTGCTGGGCGGAGCGCTTCTCCTGCTCGGTGAACTCCGCGTCGAAGGTGGCCACCTGCCAGAAGGCGAAATAGATTTTCCAGTCCCTGAGGGACGCCTTGGTGAGGGGCAGCAGGGCCTCCAGGCAGCCCTGCAGGTCGGTGGGGTCGCGGGCCAGCACGGCGTGGACCCGCTTCTGGGCGTGGGCCGCGGCCACCTGGTGGCTGTGCTTCAACAGATCGTACTTGCCGGAGAAGTAGTGGGTGACGATGGTGGTGCTGTAGCCGGCGGCGGCCGCCACGTTGCGGATGGTCACACCGTCGAGACCCTTGCTGGCGATGATGTCGGCGACGATCCCGGCGATGGCGAGGCGGCGCGCCTGGTGGTTGACGTTGACGGGCATGGGATGTCTCGCGGTGTCTGACCCTGCCATTGTAGACAGCTGGGCGACGGGGAGGCAAAGCGCCATCCTTGCCACGGATACGGGGTGCCAATTTCCCCGGCGGGGCGGCGGACAACGCCGTCTGCCGCCGTTGATAACGAATGACAGACAAGGGGATAACAATGAATGGGGAATTCGATTACATCGTCGTTGGCGCCGGCTCCGCCGGCTGTGTCCTGGCCAATCGCCTGTCGGCGGATGGCCGCCACCAGGTACTGCTGCTGGAGGCCGGCGGCGCCAACCGCGACCTGCTGGTGACCATGCCCAAGGGCATCGCCAGGCTGGTATCCAGCCCGGCCCACACCTGGGCCTACCAGGTGGCACAGCCCCGCACTGCGGATGCCGGCACCCCGGAGGTGTGGATTCGCGGCAAGGGCCTTGGCGGTTCCTCCGCCATCAACGGCATGATCTGGTCCCGGGGCCAGCCGGAGGACTACGACCACTGGGAGGGCCTCGGCTGCCAGGGCTGGAACTGGGCCGCCATGAAGGCCGCCTTCAAGGCCATCGAGGACCACCAGCTGGGGGGCAGCGACAGCCGGGGCGAGGGCGGCCCGGTGACGGTAACCCCCGGCCAGTACCGCTATCCCCTTACCGCGGACATGATCGCCGCCGGGGAGCAGCTGGGCCTTGAGCGCAGCGATGACCTCAACGCCGAGCCGGGCCCCCGGGTGGGCTACTACTGCCACAATATCCGCAATGGCCGCCGCGTCAGCGGCGCCCGGGCCTTTCTCGATCCGGCCCGCAACCGCCCCAACCTGCGGGTGGTGACCGGCGCCCGCGCCCGCCGCGTACTGTTCGACGGCACCCGCGCCAGCGGTGTGGAGGTGGATCTCGGCGACCGTCGCGAACAGTTCCGCTGCCGGGGGGAGATCGTCATCGCCGGGGGCACCCTGGAGAGCCCGCGGCTCCTGCAGCTCTCCGGCATCGGCCCCCGGGGGGTGCTCGACCGCGCCGGCGTGCCGGTGGTGGCCGACAGCCCCGATGTGGGCCGTCGCCTCCGGGAGCACCTGTCCTTCGCCATGCCGTTTCGCATCGACAGCAACGGGGGCAACCACCGCGCGTTCTTTGGCCTCGGCCTTGTGAGGAGCATCGTCCAGTACCAGCTGTTCGGCAGCGGGGCGCTGGCCACCGGGCCCTTCGAGGTGGGCGCCTTCGCGCGGGTCGGCGAGCGGGCGGGCCCTCCCAACCTGCAGCTCTACTTGGGGGGCTACACCTTTGCCCTGAGCGACGACAACCACCCCGTGCCCCTCGCCAATATCAGCAAGGAGCCGGGCCTGTCCATCTACGGCCAGCTGCTGCAACTGACCAGCGAGGGCACCCTTGCCATCACCGGCGCCGACCCGGATGCTAACCCGGAGATCATCCCCAACTGGCTCGCCACGGAGGAGGACAAGGCCCTGGCGGTGGCCGCGGTGCGCTACATGCGGGAGTACGCCCGCCAGCCCGCCCTGGCCCGCCATATCGTTGCGGAGCTGCTGCCGGGGGACGCCTGCCAGAGCGATGAGGAGATCCTCGATACCTTCCGCAAGCTCGCCACCTGCGGCCTGCACGGCACCGGCACCTGCCGCATGGGGGGCGACGAGGGCTCGGTGGTGGACCCGCGCCTACGGGTGCGGGGGGTGCGGGGCCTCAGGGTAGCGGACTGCTCCATCATGCCCGGACTGGTGTCGGGCAATACCAATGCCCCGGCCATGGCGGTGGGTTGGCGCGCCGCCGATCTGATGCTCGACGACGCACGCAACGGAGGATAGCGCCGTGACCGACAAAACCCGCATCGGCACCACCGACCTCTGGGTCAACCGTATCGGCCTCGGCGCCAACGCCGTGGGGGGGCACAACGTCTACGGCTCCCTCGGCGAGCCCGAAGGCAAGGCCCTGGTGCATGCCGCCATCGATCTCGGCATCGATTTTTTCGACACCGCCTTTATCTACGGCCCGGAGCGCTCGGAAATCCTTATCGGCGAGGCGGTGGCGGAGGCGGGCGCCCGGGACAGGGTGGTGCTCGCCACCAAGGGTGCCTACCGCTTCGTCGACGGCGGGGTGGTGTTCGACAACTCCCCGGCCTTTCTCACCCAGTGCGTGGAGGACAGCCTGCGGCGCCTGCAAACGGACTGCATCGACCTCTTCTACATTCACCAGCCGGACGAGGCCACCCCCAAGTACGAAGCGGTGGGTGCCCTCAAGCGGCTCAAGGAGGCGGGAAAGATCCGCGCCATCGGGGTGTCGAATTTCTCCCTGGCCCAGCTCAAGGAGGCCAACCGGGACGGCCACGTGGACGTGATCCAGAACCTCTACAACCTGTTCCAGCGGGAGGCGGAGGGGGAGATGTTGCCGTTCTGTGAGTCCCGGGGGATTGCCTACATTCCCTACTTTCCCCTGGCGGCGGGACTGCTCGGTGGCCGTTACGACGCCGCCATGGGTTTTACGGATTTTCGCGCCGAGCACCCGCTGTTCACGGGCGAGAATTACCGGGAAAACCTCGCCCGGGTCGAGGCCCTGCGCCCCATCGCCGCGGACCACGGGGTGGAAGTGGCCCACATCGCCCTCGCCTGGTGCCTGACCCGGCCCGCCATCGAGGTGATCATCCCCGGGGCCAAGAGCGCCGCGCAGCTTCAGAGCAACCTCAAGACCGACAGGGTGCGGCTGTCGGCGGCGGAGCTGGCCACCATCGACGGGATCTTTGCCCGGGATTGAAGGGGGCAGTCCCGGTCGGTGCTATTGGCAGTCCGCCAGCGGCCCGCCAAACAGCGGGTGGCCGGCGTCGTCGAAGCGCAGCTCCGTGAGGGACTCCGCCACCGGGGGTTCGATCCTCAGGGCCACCAGGGCCTTCTGCTGGCTCCACTTCATCACGTCGAGGCACAGCTCGGCGATCTGGGCATCGCTGAAGTGGCGGCGCAGTTCCCCCCGGAGGGCGTCATCGGCCCAGGCGGGGCGGAGGATGATGGCGTCGCAGAGTTTCAGGGCCGCCACCGCCTCGGGGCTGAATCCGGCGGATTCATAGCGGGCGATGCGCCGCTGCATGTCCTCGTCGAAGCCGGCGTCGAGGGCCTCCCGGGCGCGCAGCGAGCCGCACAGCCGGCAGTCGTGGATCTGGGCGCAGCGCAGCCGCACCAGCTCGCTGATCAGGGGGTCCACTCCCCGGGCGCGCACCACCGCTGCCGCGAAGTCGGCGATGGCCCGCTCCAGGGGGCCGCCGATGGAGACGCCCTTGGTCAGGCGCTCCCGGGCCAGGCGTTCGGTCTGTCCGCTCATGCCAGAATCCTCCCCGCCACGAGGTCCAGCCGCCGGCTCATGTCGAGCACATAGAGGGCGTTGACGAACAGGTACAGCTCGTCCTCGCTGGCGAATCCCCGGAGGCGCTCCACCTGCGCCCTGTCGAGGGTGCTCACCGAGGTGGCGAATTGCTCGCTGAAGTCGACAAAGGCCTGCTCCCTGGCTGTCAAGGGGCGGGGTGGCACCCAGCTGTGGTCGTTCAGGATGGCGTCGATGCAGGCGCTGCAGAGTTCGAGAATCGCCGGGTCCACGGCGGCCGAGGCCAGCTGATGGATACCGGCCAGCGGGGTTGCGGCCTCGGGTTGCAGCGCCGCGAGGCGGGCCCTGACGGGTTCGGAAATCATCGCTGTGCTCCTTGTTTTAGGGTTGCCGTTCGCGCCTTACGGGCCCGTTGCGAACAGCCCGGCGGTGGCCCGCCAGGAGTGGGCCGCGGCCTGCTCGGGGGCCATGGCGCGGTAGGCATCGGAGAGGATCTCCACCCCATAGAGGCCCTGGTAGCCGGTGGCCCTAACGGCGTCGAGAAAGGCCCGGCAGGGGAATTCCCCCTCCCCCGGCGCGACCCGGTAATGAATGGTGTCGCTGAGGTAATCCGCCCGGGGCAGCAGGGTGCCGTCGTCCAGCTCGATATGGTTGATGAACCGGCCGGGCAGGGCGGCGATGGCCTCCAGGGGAATATTGCCCCGCACCATGTGCCAGATATCCAGCAGCAGGCCGCCGTTGGCGCGCCCGGCCCCTTCCACCACCGCGCGGCCGGTTTGCAGGTCGGCGAGGTTGGCGGTGGGGAAGAGCTCGATGGTGATGGCCGTGCCCACCGCCGCGGCCTCGTCGCACAGGCGGGCAAACTCCTCGACGATGCGGTCGAGGGGCCAGGTCCGGCCACTGGTGTCGCCCCCCACCTTGATGTGGCGGGCGCCGATGGCCCCGGCGGCGTCCAGCAGCAGGCGCCGGGCCCGGTCCGAGGCGGCGCGCCGCTCGCCGTCCACGAACCAGTCGAGCAGCACTTCCAGTTCCCGGTGCACCAGGCCGTTGGCGTCGAGGATGGCGTTCACCTCCGCCGCCCCGAGGGTGGTCAGCAGGCGGTGGATGTCCTGGCCGTTGAAGCCAAGGCCCCGGTAGCCGGCGGCCCCCGCCGCCCGGGCGCGCCGGTCGAGGCTCAGGGGGCTCGCGGTATCGGCGTCGAAGGGTCCCACCGGGCCCGCCAGGGTGAAATAGGTGCAGATCAGATCCGGTATGCCGGCCATGGGTCTATCTCCGGGCGTGGTCGAGCAGCTGGCGGGCGGCGTCCACCGCCCGCCGCGCCCGTTCCAGGGGGGCGATGCCCCGGGCGGCGAGGGTCGGGGAGGGCGCCTCCACGTCGTACCAGTTGTCTGCCGGCAGCGCTCGCACCAGCTCGGGGAGAGGGAATACCCCTTCCCCGGGGGCGAGTCGGTCGAAGGCTTCGGCCAGGTAGCGCTCGGTGTCCAGGGCCGTGGTGGGGTCGGCGAGGGCAGGCCCGTCGCACAGTTGGGCGTAGGCGATCAGGCCCGGGTCCAGGGCCCGCACCTGCGCCGGGGTGCCGCCGGTGCGCTGCAGATGGAGGGCGTCCACCGCCACGGCGATATTGGCCTGGCCCGCCGCCGTCACCAGGGCCACCGCATTGGCGAGGCTGGCGCAGGCGGGGGAGAGGCCCATGAATTCGAGGCCCACCTGAAGGCCGTACTCCGCCGCCAGCTGGCCGAAGCGGGCCAGGGTGTCCACCGCCCGGTGCGGATCGCTGTCGTGGACGTGGGTGACCGCGAGCCGCGCCCCCAGCTCCGCCCCCAGGGCGAGGCGGGGGCGGAATGCCTCCAGCCGGGTCTCAGGGCCGAGGGGGAAGAACTCGATGTTGGTGACCACCACACCGCAGTCCGCGAGGCGAGCCTTCATCGCCCCCGCCAGGGCGGGGGTGACGGCGGGGAATTGCACCGCCGGCAAGTCCTGGCCCGGGGCCGCGTCGGCGGGGGAGTCGACGAAGAGGCACACCGCGCCGCAGCCCACCTCGGCGGCGATGGTCACCAGCTCCAGGGGGCTGGCATCGGTGAGGGTGAAATGGTGCAGGGCGAGGGGTGGCGTCATGGCCGTCTACCGGGGCCGGTGGCCTCGGGCAAGACTCACCAGGGCGACTGTTCCGGCGCCGGGGCGGGGCCGCACAGCCAGTCACCGGTGATGCCGAGTTTCACCCGGGTGCCCTTGTCCACCACAGTGCCCTGCTCGGGGGTGCACTGCATTACCCGGTCCGGCGCCCACACCGAGCCGAGGATCCACTGGATATCCTCGTCCAGCTCAAGGCCCACGGTGGCGAGCATGTCCCGTGCCCGGGCGAGGGTCTGGCCGCGCACCTCGGGCACGATGGCCCTGGCGGGGTCGTCGTGGATGGGCAGCACCCGGGCGGCTTCCTTGGCGGCTTCCTCCCGGGCCTTCTGTTCGTCGAAGGCGGGGCCCCAGTAGTCGATCTCCCAGTCGAAGGAGATCATGTTGTCGAGAATGTCCGGCAAAAAGGGCGTCATCCGCAGGTGGGCCCAGTGGGACATGTAGCGCTCCATGGCCTCGTAGCTGTCGATGTCGCAGCAGTTGGCGAAGTCGAAATCGCCGCTGTGGTAGCGGGGCTCGACGCAGAAGCCGTGGCTGTAGTCGCGAATCTCCGGGTTCAGGTGGGGCAGTTTCTTGATTTCCTCGATGAAGCGGTCGATGTGCGCCTGGTTGGCGTCCTGCTTGAATTTGATCATCACCACGTGTCTTATCATTTTGCCTGTTGCTCCTGAGACGGGGTTTTATGGGATTTTGTCAGTCAAAATCGGCGGAGAGCCGCACCAGCAGCTTGCCCTTGTTGTCGCCGGTGAAGAGCCGCGCATAGGCCTCCACGGTGTTGTCGAGCCCCTCGACGATATCCTCGTTGAAGCGCAGCTTGCCCTCGTCGAGCCACTGGCCGATCTCGGCGAGGGCGGCGGGGAAGCGGTCCACGTAGTTGATGGTGAGAAGGCCGAGGACCTTGGCGCTGCGGGCGAGGATCTGCCAGTAGTTGTAGGGGCCGGGTTGCGGCTCGGCGGCGTTGTAGGTGGAGATGGCGCCACAGAACACCACCCGCGCGAAGTCGTCGATGTTGAGCAGGGCGGCGTCGAGGATCTTGCCCCCCACATTGTCGAAGAATATATCCACCCGCTCGGGACACACCTCGGCGATGGCCTTCGCCAGGTCGTCGGTCTTCTTGTAGTTGATGGCGGCGTCAAAGCCCAGCTCGTCCATCAGCCAGCGGCATTTTTCGTCGCTGCCGGTAAGGCCCACCACCCGGCAGCCCTTGATCTTGGCGATCTGCCCGGCGATGGAGCCCACGGCGCCGGCGGCGGCGCTGATCAGGGCGGTTTCGCCGGGCTGGGGCTGGCCCAGCTCCAGCATGCCGAAATAGGGGGTGAGGCCCATGGCGCCGCTGAAGATGCTGAGGTGATAGCGCAGGGGATGCTTGCCGTCCCGTTCGACGGGGGTCAGTTGGTCGCCCGGGGTGATGCTGTAGTCCGCCCAGTCGTTGGTGGCGAGGCCGAGGGCGAAGTCGCCGGGCTTGAAGCCCGGATGGCGGCTCTCGTAAACCACCCCGAGACTGGTGCTGCGGATGGCGCCGCCGATGGCAATGGGTGGAAAGTAGCTGATGTTGTCGCTCATCCAGTCCCGCTGGGCGGGATCGAGGGAGAGGTACAGGTTCCTGATGACCACCTCGCCCTCGCGGGGTTCGGCGAGGGGCACTTCCCGAAGGCGGATGTCGTCGCCGGTGGGAATGCCCACGGGGCGCTGGTGGAGGTAGAGCTGGCGGTTGCTGGGTCTGGTCATGGCAGGCTCCCGGTTATGGGGTTTTATCGGTGTTGGTGGGGGAGAATATGCCCATCGAAAAATAAAAGCAAACAAGCTTGACTTTTTATTATTGGATGCCTATTCTGAGCCTATCGACCGTGCCGGACGGGCGACAGGCAAGCCCGGCACCGACAATAAGATGATGGTTTTCAGCGCTGTGGTCACAACCGGTATTCCCACGACAATTTCCGTCAACCCATCTTTTGTCTCCCTGGTCAGGCAGTTTGCCCTTGCGTGGGCAATTCGTCGGTCCTTTGTGATTTTGGCAGCCCTCCGGGGCTGCCTTTTTTTTGCCATCCGCCCCCTGTCTGGCCACGCCCGGCCCAATCTGGAGATTTCCCGTGCAGACCATTGATACCCACCGCGACTTCGCGGTCGACGCCGCCCGCATCTGGGCGTTCCTGGAGGACTTCGGCAACATCGAGGCCTGGTGGCCCGCCGGCGGCCCCGTGGCCATCCGCGAAGTGGTGCTGGAGGGGGAGGGCATCGGCATGATCCGCCATATTCACAATCACGGCATGCCGGCACCGGTGAGCGAGCAGCTGGACTTTATCGACCCCGCCAGCCGCACCCTCAGGCTCTCCATTGTCGGCCAGCGCCCGGCGGGCCTGCTGCGCTACCAGGCGACCGGCCGGTTGACGGAGCAGGGCCCCGGCCAGTGCCGGCTCAGCTACCACTCCGAATTCGACGCCGAGCCCGGCCGCGAGGACGAGGCCTGGGGTTTTCTCAGCGGCGCCTACGAGCTGATGTTCGACGGCCTCGATCAGGCCGCGCGGCGGGGCTAGCGGGGTGGACGACAAGCTGGATTTCACACTCTGGCCCGCCTGCGTGAAAACCCAC
>Ga0172382_10001451_pt1 | contig 42370 bp, 46 predicted proteins | sample Leawel138RmetaG_FD_122245 | JGI IMG/M metagenome (GOLD analysis project Ga0172382, IMG submission 122245) | Leachate microbial communities from a municipal landfill in Southern Ontario, Canada - Leachate well 138R metaG | ecosystem: Engineered > Solid waste > Landfill > Unclassified | place...
ATTAAAAACTACCCCCGCTCAGAACTTGACAAGCGCGTCAACGAGCAGCCCATGCTTGATCTGATGGAAAATATTATTGATAGCCTGCAGCTTAAATTGTCGCCTGAAGCCCAGGCGCAGCAAGAAGCCGCGCTAAAAGGCTTGGAGGATGCATCGCTAATAAAAGCCTATCCGCCGCTGAAGTGGGATAACGTAAGTGCAGAAGAGAAACAAAAAATTCTTGCTGCACAGTGATGCTAATCTCTATGTTTTATGTCTTACTAAAATTGCGCGAACCTAAAGGCCTTGTTGCACCCAAGGGGCTCCAATTTCAAATGAATAAGGCCCGTGTTGTTGAAATATCCAGTTAATACCGAGGTTGATTATCTACACTGACTCTATTGGTCGGGCGATCAGTACTGAGTTCGGTTGTGGCTAAGCGGTGTTGGCTGATGGCAGGGTGAGCTGCTCCAGCTGCCCAAAACCAAAGTGGTTTAGTGTGGCTAGCAAGCTTGGATTTACTTGGTTAAGCTTGGTGAACAACGCTAATTCCAGCTGTCCTCTTGGCTTGCTGGTCGGGGTGAAGTTAAGCAAGGAATTAACTCTGCGAGCAACGGCTTCACCCGAGTCGACCCAAAATTTAATTTGTGGTGCCGCTAAAGCCAGTTCCGCTTGTATCAGCGGAAAGTGGGTACAAGCTAGTACGATGGTATCCATCTCCAGCCAGCGTGGATGATTAGTCAAAGGGGTGAGAAGCGGCGCAACGCTATCAGGGCTAATTTCTTCACCTGCGAGCTTGTGTTCTACCAATCTGACAAGCTCGGAAGAGCCGCAACGGATAATGTCGGCATTTTGGCCGAACTCGGCAATCAGCTCATCAGTATAATCACGTTTGATGGTACCGGGGGTTGCCAGCAGACCAATGACTTTACTTTGGCTTTGCAGCGCGGCAGGTTTTATCGCTGGCACCACGCCGACAACGGGTATCGTTAGTAATTGACGCAAAGAGGGTAGTACCAAGGTGCTTGCTGAATTACAGGCGATAATGACAATATCTAGCGATTGTTGTTGCATAACTTGGTTCAGTATAGCGACCACACGGTTAATTAAACGTTGTTCTTCCAGTAAACCATAGGGGAATAGCTCGTTATCGGCTACATAGACAAGGCTCGCTTGGGGGATTAATGCGCGGACGTGGTTGACAATGCTCAGGCCGCCAACGCCGGAGTCGAAAATGGCAATTTTTACGGGGCGAGCTGCTGTTTTTTTCGCGGTGTTGTTAGATGTATCGTTACAGGTATTGTTCAAAAATAATCCGCAGCGTTATGGAGTGTAGGTGGTTTGTTAAAACAATAACAAGATCATAACAATAGCAAAAACTTTATCTTGGAGCACGGCTTTATGAGGTTTCTCGTTAGGGTTAATTTATGTAGTATAGACGCTTTTTTATCGATAACAGGCCTAGCTATATGCGTGTCATTACAATTAATACCAATGGTATCCGATCAGCAGCAAAAAAAGGTTTTTTTGACTGGCTCGCTTTGCAAAATGCAGATGTTGTTTGTGTGCAAGAAACAAAAGCTCAAATTGATCAGCTTAGTGATCCGGTTTTTCATCCTGAAGGTTATCATTGCTACTATTTTGATGCACAGAAAAAGGGCTATAGTGGCACGGCGCTTTATTGTAAAAAGGAGCCTACTAAGGTGACGTGCGGCTTGGGTTTTGATATAGCCGATACCCAGGGGCGATATATTCAGGCGGATTTTGATGGGGTCAGTGTTGCGTCTATTTACCTGCCTTCGGGTTCCAGTGGTGAGGAGGCGCAGGCGCGCAAGGATATTTTTCTTAACCATATTATGGATCACTTTAAAGCGATGCGTCGCAAGCGCCGCGAGTTTATTTTTTGTGCAGATTGGAATATCTGCCATAAAGAAATTGATTTAAAAAACTGGCGTGCCAATCGAAAAAACTCTGGCTTTTTACCGCATGAACGTGAATGGCTGGATGTGCTGTTTGATGAGGTAGGTTATGTCGATGCTTTTCGTCAGATTAACCAAGAAGAAGAGCAATATACGTGGTGGTCTAACCGTGGCCAGGCCTGGGCCAAAAACGTGGGTTGGCGCTTGGATTATCATGTAATTACCCCAGGCTTGGTTGATAAAATCCAGTCGGCTTCTATTTATAAAGATGAGCGGTTTTCAGATCACGCGCCGTTCATAATGGATTATGATATTAGTTATTAATGGTGACTTGATATACAGGGTATTTTCCCCGAAAGCTTCACACTAAAGAACCTGGTTAATAAAACGGCAGATGATGGCTTGGCTCACTATTGATAAATAGGTCTACGTCATCATATTTAGGCTATAAACTGTTGATTGAGCTATTGGATTTTGAAAGATTTAAGCGCTTTATCATCACGGTAAGTTTTAAGGGGAATATACATGGCTGTCATAATAAAAAAATCTGAGCTTAATGATTATGTTGGTTACCAAACTGAGCCGACACCTTGGCACAAGGTTACTCAGCAACAAATCAACCAGTTTGCAGCTTGCACGCTAGATGAACAGTTTATCCATGTTGATCCGGAAAGAGCTAAAGACACACCTTTTGGTACAACTATCGCTCATGGTTTTTTAACCCTGTCGATGTTGGCGCGATTTTCTGAGCAATACAAGGTGTTGATAGAGGGTTTTTACATGGGTATTAACTCTGGTTTTGATAAGGTGCGATTTTTGGCGCCGGTATTGGTGAATAGCCACATCCGTGCAGTAGCCAAAGTGCTTGAAATTGCCGAAACCAAACCGGGTCAGTTTCGGATTAAGACCGAGGTGACTGTTGAAATTCAAGGCAGTGATAAGCCGGCGCTGGTTGCTGAGTGGATCGGTATCCAGATGACCGCTTAAGCTATTATTATAATTCAGGAGTATTCGATGAGGATAAGCATCACTGGTCATGGTGTTCACATCGCTCTCTGTGCAGCTATTACTATGAACGCAGCAACTGACTTATTTGAGGTTTGTAATTGGCGTTACTAGATGGATTGGTTAAAGTAGTGCTCCGATAAATCCCTTGTAATAGGATGACTATAATAGTGCTACTTGCTTGTGTTCTACTGTGTCCATTTATCGCATTTTTTTTGTGGTTTATGTATAAGAAGCGTAAGCGTGATGCGATAAACGCCACGCGTTTGCGCTTGTTTTCTATGCCTTTTTCCGAGGCTTATCGGCAGTATTTGGTTGAGGATTTTGCGCTCTATCAGCGTTTACCTGCCGAGCTACAGCGTAAACTTGAAGGGCATATCAATATATTTTTGCATGAAAAGTCAATTGTTGGCCGCAACGGCCAGCAGATTACCGACCGTGTACGGGTATTGATTGCTGGGCAGGCTTGTTTACTTATTCTCAATAAGGTCGCTGACTATTACCCAGGTTTTAAAACGATCATGGTGTATCCCGAGACCTACAAGGCGGCGGTGACGCGCCATGATGGTGTTTTGCAATCTCGGTCAGTTGACTTGCGCGCTGGTGAATCCTGGCAGCGTGGCCCTGTTGTGCTGGCTTGGGATCACGTATTGGCTGGTGCCAAAGACGGTCGTGATGGGCACAATGTGGTGATGCATGAGTTTGCTCATAAACTGGATGAAGAAAACTCCACTACCAACGGCTCACCAGTATTACCGTCGCGAGAGCGCTACACAGCATGGTCGGCGGTACTGACAAAGGAGTTTGAATTACAGCAGAAAAAACGCTTGGCTGGTGATACAGACGTTATCGATAATTATGGCGCAACCTCCCCTGCGGAGTTTTTTGCGGTGGTGACAGAGGTATTTTTTGAAAAACCCGACCAGCTTAAACAGATGCACCCCTTACTTTATCAGCAGTTCGAGCTTTTCTATCAATTAGATCCAGCGGCCTGGTAATAGTTGAGGTATGCAGGTTTATTTAGACCATGGCTTAGCGTGTTAAAAGTTTAGCGTGTTAAAATACAGCATTACATGAGGCTGGGTTTGCAGCTCTCTTTATAAATCAATACAGTTGGATAAGCCCCGTGGACGAAACAGACTTAAAAACTAAACTTAATCATGAAACTGCAAAAATGCGCTGGGCTGAGTTACAGCGTTTTTATGCCAGTGGTTCTGTTATAGGTGTTGCTATAGGTGTGGATTTAATTGAAGTTGCTATTGAATTCACTGAGGATAATCAGGCGGCTGTGGCGCAAAGATTGGCGGCGGGTACGGTATTTAAAATTGATGATGAACGTGGTATGGCTTGGCATGAGCAACAGCCGGAGCTGTGGGCGGTAGTCATTGCACCGTGGATATTAGTTCAAGAAGTAAAAGCCTAGAGCTGTGGTTATTATTGTAGTAGCTGAATAAAGCAAGTTAATTTCAGTTTTTTTAGCGCGTCATCTCAATGGACGAAAGCGATGAATAAACAGCAGTTTATTGAAAGTATTCAATCTCAATTGTTTGATATTTTTTCTGCTTATGCACAGGGTAAAGATGTGCCGCCAGCGACCTTGTTTCGTACTGAGGGGTTTATTGAGGCAGGTTGTTACATGGAGTGTGTCACGATAGCTGAAGCGAGAGCCCTGGTGCATGCGGTATATCGGCAGGTATTTGATGCTGAAATGTCAGCAATGCCTGCCGGTACGATTCACCTCGCCAACTTTATGCCGCGTGCACCAGTTTATGCATCGACTAAAGCCAGTACTTAGCGTTTAGCTTGGTTTACGCTTTACCAAGGCAGCTTTGATAGGCTTTGATGGCATTGGCTAAGCCCATTTCAATGGCGTCAACAGTCATCGCGTGGCCAATCGATACTTCTAGCAGTTGCGGGATGCTGGCGAAGCGGGGCAAGTTGTGCAGGTTTAAGTCGTGACCTGCATTAAGGCCTAATTCAAGTTCGGCAGCTTTTTCTGCAGCCTGATAAAACACTTTAAATATTTTATCTAAATCTCTATTGGTTTCAAACGCTTTAGCGTAGGGGCCGGTATAGAGCTCGATTCTATCGGTGCCTAGCTGTTTGGCTAGCTTAATTTGTTCAATATCGGGGTCCATAAATAAACTAACCCGAATGCCTAAGTTGTGCAGCGCTTCAATAATAGGGGCAAGGGTGTCTGCCGTTTCGGTTAAATCAAAGCCATGATCGGAGGTGAGTTGGCTGTTATTGTCTGGTACCAGCGTACACTGAGCTGGCCTGATATGTTTGACCAGTTCAATAAAACCCGGATAGTCACTTACGCCTTGGCGATCACTTTTCATTGGGGGGGCTAGCGGGTTGCCTTCAATATTAAATTCAACAGTCAACACTTTGGCTAAGGCGAAACAGTCGTCGGCACGAATATGCCGCTGGTCTGGGCGTGGGTGCACAGTGATGCCGTCAGCGCCCGCTGCAATGCATTGGAGGGCATGTTGAGTGATACTGGGGTATTCGGTGTCACGTGAGTTTCTGAGTAGGGCAATTTTGTTAATATTGACGCTTAAGTCTATGCCGGTGGTTTTAGTCACGTTAAATAATTACCGTTGCAGTGTTTATGGAGACAAATTTTTAGCTATAGGGCTACTGTTTTATTTCTACGCTTTCGATTATAACCGGATCTACGGGGACGTTGCCGTGCTGGTTAAATTTCATTGTTGGCAGTTTTTCTATAGCTTGCACTACATATTGACCTTCAATAACTTTACCAAACACAGCGTAACCGGCCTTTCCTCGGCCAGCATCTAAGGACGCATTCATTTTGGTGTTGATGAAAAATTGTGAGCTAGCACTGTCTGGGTCATCGGTTCGGGCCATGGCTATTGTCCAACGATCATTGTGTAGACCGTTACCCGACTCGTTGATGATAGGTGCGTTGGTGTTTTTTTCTTCCATTTCTTTGTTGAAACCGCCGCCTTGGATCATAAAGCGCTTAATAACTCGGTGAAAAATGGTGCCGTTATAAAATCCCGATTTGGCATAAGCCAGAAAATTAGCAACAGTAATCGGTGCCTGTTCAGCGTAAAGCTCAACAGTAATTGCCCCCTTGCTGGTATGCAGAATAACCACAGGATTCTTGTCGGTCTTAGCTGTCGTTTCTGTTGCAGCCTGTGATGTTATCGAAAAGCAGGCGGTAATAATAAGTAATAAGCTGTATTTGATAAAGCTGTGCATAGGTGTAAGTCCTGTATTATGCCCAATCAGTAGATTTTTTTGGCCATGCGCGAGGGATTAATAGGGTAAGCATCACGCCGATAAGTACGGCAAAAGCACCGTTAAGAAAAGCGTCATTTTCTTTGTTGTCTGTTAAGCGTTTATTATCGGTACTAAGGATATCTATTTCGTTTTTTAGTATTTGATTGCTTTCAAGTAAACGATGGTTGTCTTCGTTGAGTTGAATAGCGTCGGCGGATATTGCCTTTATATCTGCCAGCTCCTTGGCCATTTTTTGGTTGCTGGCTTCAAGTTCGCTAAGGACGTTTTGCGTTTCTCGATCCTTGCTGCCTAATTGCTTGAGCTGTTGTTTGAGCTCGATATTTTCTTGTTGTAGCTTTGCTAAGTTAGCGTTGGCGATTTTCAACACGTTTTTGGCCGCCGGCTCAGGGCTTAAGTATTGGGTTTGAATCCAGCCTTCAGTACCTTTACGTGTACGCACTCGGCTGTAATCGCCATCGGCGCTAGTTTCTAAAATAGTTAATTTTGTACCGCTGATTAAGCCTTTATGCACAATGCGATGCTGCGGTGATTGACCGCTGCGTAGAGGTACGTAAAGCTCATCTCGAATATAACGAATTTCTTCACTTAAAACCTGACAGCTGGCAGTCAGTAAAAGTAGCGTGAGTAAATATTTTTTCACGTGTGGTTCCCTTGGTTTGTTTCTGCGGCCGACATCAACAAGCAAATGTACTGAGCTGCCAGCGCTGGTCAATAGTTATTACTGAAAAGTGTTAAATCATCGAATATTTATCGTGTTTGTCTATCTCTTACTTGAAATAGTTAAAGCACGAATTGCTAGGATTAAACTTCATTGAAAATATCTTCGGTTTTTAAGTGCGTCAGTTTTTGAATGTGATGGAGCAAGTAAAACAGCGTGCCCATCAATACTAGTGTGCTGGGTATGGCGATGACAGGGAAGCTGAGGGCAGTCATTTTACCTAGCTCTTCGGTAAATTCGACACTGCCGGGCGCACTAACTAAAATAACTTTCGCTAACACATAATTTAATACTGACGATAAAAAAAATGATCCGGCAACCATATATGATGCATGGTTTAATTTGCTTTCGAAAATGATTTCATTGTTAAAGCTTTGTAAGGCTTGTTTGACTTTATTTATTTGTAAAATCTGATCGTTATAGAGGAAGGTCTTTACCAAGGGATATTTGCTGCGAATAGAGAGTAGTGTTGCCAGACCGAAGCATGCGGGGATGGCGGCTTCTTTGATGGCAATATATTGAGGGTCAAGATGCAGTAAGCTCATACCGCCTGTCATAATGACGCTAAAAACACCCAGCATGGAAAATAAATTGGCTTTATGGTTGTCGAGATAATCTTTAATCCCATAGACAATCGGGAATGCGAGGGCGACGATAATGCTGTAAATGGGGCCGAGGTAATCATTGGAGCTGAGTTTAGTCAGGATCACAGTCGGGATGATGATATTAAATGCAATATTAATCAGCATATTGCTGGGCTTATTTGCAGATGCCTGAGGGGTCTCTGGGGGTGTTTGATCGATGGCTTCAATGGGTTCTTTACTGGCTGACACGGCTACTAAGGCTCCAACAAGGGTCTAAAGGCTACAATACGCCTTATATAGGCAGAAATAATGCCACACTTTGTTGTATTATAGTGGGCTGAACCAAGGTTTTTTTAATTAAGGCCTCATTTGTTGCCCTATTTTAGGAATAGTTCCATTGATAGTCGATTTTCACAGCCATAGCACGGCCTCTGATGGGGCATTACCGCCGTTAGAGTTACTGCGGCGGGCTCAGGACAATGGCGTGGAGCTTATGGCGATTACTGATCACGATAGCATAGCGGGTTATCTTGAGGTGCGTGATCAATGGAACTCACCATCAATGGGGCTGATTCCAGGTGTTGAGTTGTCTTGTATTTGGGGTAAGCGAACTATCCATATTGTGGGTTTAGGTTTTGATGCCGACAATCCCGTGATGCAGCAAGGTTTGGCTGATCAACAGCAAGCGCGGTTAAAGCGGGCTCGGCTGATAGACGATAAACTTGCCAAGTACGGTTTTGTTGGTAGCTTTGATTTTGTTGTCGAGCTGGCTGGAGGTAGCCAAATTGGGCGGCCGCATTTTGCTCAATTTTTAGTGGAAAAAGGGCATGTGGCTAATGAGCGCATGGCGTTCAAACGCTATTTGGGCGCAGGTAAGCCCGGTGATATTAAACAGATGTGGCCAGAGTTGGCAGCGGTTGTTGGCTGGATCAAAGCCAGTGGTGGCGCGGCAGTATTAGCGCATCCGCTGCATTATGATATGACTGCTACTAAACTACGTGCACTGATCGCTGACTTTAAAACGGCTGGTGGCGATGCGGTAGAGGTGATAAGCGGTAAGCAGCAAAGCGATCGTACGCAGTATCTTGCCCAGCTTGCTGGGCAGTTTGAGCTTCATGCCTCGATAGGGAGTGATTTTCATAAGCCGGGTTTGCCTTGGCGCGAGCTGGGCCAGATGGGGGTGCTGCCTAAATCATGTCGACCTGTTTGGTCGCTGCTTGAACAATGTAATCCTGTCGGGACTCCTCCCGTCAGTAGCCAAGAAAGTAGATCAACTGTGGATGACAGCATGTCGTCCAGTGAGAGTGTAGTATGAGCCAGTTTTTTCAAATTCATCCTGAGAATCCACAGGTACGCCTAATTAACCAGGCAGTTGATATCATTCGTGGCGGTGGCGTGGTGGCATACCCGACAGACTCCGGTTACGCCTTAGGCTGTCAGCTTGGCAATAAAAAAGCGCTGGAGACGATTCGGCGGATTCGAAAGCTTGACGACAAGCACAATTTTACCTTGGTGTGCAGAGATTTATCCGAGTTAGGTAATTATGCTCGAGTTGATAATGCCGCCTATCGCTGGATCAAAAACCATACGCCAGGGCCCTATACTTTCATCCTTAAGGCTACCAGTGAGGTACCTAAGCGCTTAATGCATCCTAAGCGTCGTACGATTGGGTTGCGAGTGCCAGATAATGCCATCGCATTGGCTTTGCTGGCCGGTTTGAATGAGCCGATGATGAGTGTCACACTGATGTTGCCTGGTGATGAGATGCCGCTAACAGATCCTTACGAAATTCGTCAGATATTAGAGCATGAGCTCGATCTGGTTATCGATGGTGGTTATTGCGGGATGGAGCCAACGTCGGTGATTGATCTTGTCGATGAAGTGCCGGTCATCGTGCGGCAGGGTTTGGGTGATGTTAGCTTATTTGAGGTTTAAGTGGACTGCTAGTGTTCATAAGTCCGTGGGATTGGAGTCGGGAGAGTGTGGCCAGCAGAAGGATTGACAAAACTAATCCGGCTGGCTCTGTGCGGCTTATAGTGATGACAGTATAATGGCGACTTTAAGTTTTTAAGTGCCATCAAACTAAATGTAACGCAATCAGTGAGATAACAATAAATTCGTGGACGATACGCCGATATTGGAACAAAAACAGCAAATCGCAACGCCCGAAGGCGACTTGATGCCCGAGTTGGAGTCAGTATCTGCTAATGGCGAACCTACTGCTGAGGTAGGTGTTGATACGGAGCAGGCACCTCCCGAACTTAAAATATTGGGGCTGAAAGAGTTGCGTAGCTCAGGCATTCATCAGGGTGAAATGCCCTTTGCTGTAGTGCAGGGGCAGGCTATGACGCAAATCCCACAGGATTTGTATATTCCGCCCGATGCGTTGGAAGTATTTTTGGAGGCTTTTGAGGGGCCGCTGGATTTGCTGTTATATCTGATAAAGCGCCAAAATATCGATATTCTAGAAATCAATGTTGCAAACATTACCCATCAGTATATGCATTACGTCAATATGATGGATGCGATGCAATTTGAGTTGGCCGCGGAATATCTGCTAATGGCGGCGATGTTGGCTGAAATTAAATCGCGTATGTTGCTGCCGCGCTCTAGCGAGGCAGAAGAAGAGGAAGAAGACCCAAGAGCGCAGTTGATTCGACGCTTGCAAGAGTATGAGCGGTTTAAAAAAGCTGCCGAAGACATCGATGAAATGCCTCGTTTGGGGCGAGAGATATTTATCGCCAGTGCTGCACCGCCGGACATTAAGAAAGCCCAGCCTGAGCCTGTGGTCGAGATGAAAGAGTTATTATTGGCTTTGGGTGAGGTCTTTCGTCGGGCAGATATGTTTGAAAGCCATCATGTGCATAAAGAAAAATTATCAACCCGCGAGCGGATGACACAGGTTTTGGCTATGTTATCCAACAATCAATTCACGCCTTTTGTTGCATTATTTACCGTTGAGGAAGGCCGTCTTGGTGTGGTGGTGACTTTTCTGGCAGTGATGGAATTAATCAAGGAAGCGCTGGTTGAAATCGTACAAACAGAACCCTTTGGCCCCATTCACGTTAAAGCTAGAACATCATGAGTACCGATATCCAATTGATACAACGCATTATTGAAGGTGCACTAATGGCTTCTGCTAAGCCACTTACGGTGGTGCAGTTAGTTGAGCTATTTGATGAAGATGATCGCCCCGAGAAAAATATTGTTCTCGCGGCGTTAGATAATATACAAACTGCCTGTCAAGGTCGTGGCTTTGAGTTGAAAGAAGTCTCCAGTGGTTTTCGCTTTCAGGTGGTGCAGGATGTTGCTCCTTGGGTGGCGCGCTTGTGGGAAGAGAAACCCCAGAAGTATTCTCGGGCTTTATTAGAAACATTGGCACTTATTGCTTACCGCCAGCCGATTACTCGTGGTGATATTGAAGATATTCGCGGTGTGGCAGTGAGTTCAAATATTATTAAAACACTGCTGGAGCGTGAGTGGGTTCGAGTTATAGGGCATAAAGATGTGCCTGGTCGTCCTGCGATGTACGCTACCACGCGGCGGTTTTTGGACTATTTTAATTTAAAAAATCTTGAAGATTTACCGTCACTGGCAGAGATTCGCGACCTGGATTCGATGAACCAAGAATTAGCTTTAGAGGGGGCGGATACTGTTGTCCCTGAGTTGACGGAGGAGGCAGCCGACGAAGAAAATAGCGCCGAAGCCGTTGCCGGCGAAAATGATGCTGATGGAGATAATATTACTTCTGTTGATGCTGCTGATCATACGCTAGTGTCCGCGGCGGTATTGCCGTCGGCTGCCAGTGATGTGGTTGCAGAGTCATTGGCAGCTGATATAGATACCAATGCGTTGAGTGCCGAGGATACTGAAGATGTAAACTCAGGCAATACAAGCTCAGATACTGCATCAAATACGACAAACCCAAATGACATACCAGCCTAATGCTGGTTCCTTTTTCTTACTTATTTAAAAGCGCACAAACATGACAGATACACCAGCTGGTGACAAACTCCAAAAACTACTCGCTCAGGCAGGAGTTGGCTCCCGTAGAGAAATGGAAAAAGTCATCTCCGAAGGGCGGATAACCGTCAATGGCGAAAAAGCCAAGTTAGGCGACCGCGCCACTGGCCACGATAAAATTGCTATGGATGGCCGTTTGGTAGGTATACCTGAACAAGATACCGCTGGGCGTGTATTGGTATATAACAAACCAGAGGGTGAGATTTGTAGTCGTAGTGACCCTGAAGGGCGTCGTACGGTTTTTGAGCGCTTACCTAAGCCAAAAACAGGGCGCTGGATCGCGGTAGGTCGACTTGATTTTAACACCACGGGTTTGATTTTATTTACCACCGATGGTCAGTTGGCTAATGCTTTGATGCACCCATCGTCAGAAATTGACCGTGAGTATTTGTGCCGTGTTTTAGGTACAGTTGATGAGAAGGTATTGCAGCGCTTGCGTGAGGGTATTTTGCTTGAAGATGGCATCGCCAAGTTTACTGATATTGTTGATGGCGGTGGTGAAGGTGCCAATCATTGGTATTATGTGGCGCTGATGGAGGGGCGTAATCGAGAAGTGCGTCGCTTGTGGGAGTCGCAAGATATTCAGGTGAGCCGCTTGAAGCGCGTGCGTTATGGTAAGGTATTTTTACCGCCAAGATTAAAGCAGGGACAATGGGAGGAAATGGCTTATAAAGAGGTTCAAGATCTCTATAAAATGGTCGATATGAAAGCAGCCAAACCTGCAAAAGTATTGCCAAAAGAGCGCGAAACCCTAGAGCGAGCCCAACGTAAAAATCGTGGGGTGAAATTACCGCGAAGGTCGTGAGCCGCGAGTTTTAAAATATTAGATGCAAAAAGGGGAGGGCAATAGCTCTCCCCTTTTTGCAGTTGAAAGCTATAGACCGATCTTCTCGGCGTTGACCACAGTATTGCGACCATCTTTTTTGGCTTGATAAAGTGCTTTATCGGCGCGGGAAAATAGGCTGGCCATAGTGTCGGTTTCGGTTAATGCAGCGAGACCAATACTCACTGTCACCTTAATTGAAAATTCCTCAAAAGTTGTGGCTGTGTTTTCAACATATTGACGAATTCTTTCGGCAACCATTTCTGCGCCAGCGATACTGGTGTTATTGAGTAATAATACAAATTCCTCGCCGCCAAAGCGGTAAGCTCGGTAGGTGGCGTCAGTACCTCGGCTGCACTGAGACAAAATTCTGGAAATATTTTTTAGTACACAGTCTCCTGCAGTATGGCCATGCTTGTCGTTGATTCGTTTGAACCTATCGATATCGACGACTAATATGGCCAGCGGTAATTTATTTCTCTTAGCGAGGGCGACCTCTCGTGCGAGAGTATTCTCCAGAGCCAGTCGATTCCCCGAGCCTGTTAGCGGATCGCGCAGGGCGCTCTGTACAGCGTCGCGATATATTAAAGCGTTGCGGACAGGGTAGATTAAGCAGCTTATTAAAACTTCCAATAGCTGTAAGTCATTTTCTGAAAAGCGTTTGTGTCGGCTTAATACAATTCCTCCCAAGCTGTCTTGGCTGGTGATTAGCTTATAATGACAGCTATGTTTGGCGCTATTGCCCAAATCGATTGAGTGATTAAGCTTGTCGTTTTGGTAGCTGAGGCTGCTAATAGCAAGATTGCGCTGTGCTTCTTCAAAAAACAGCTGCAGCAGTTGATTGAGTTCGAGTGTGGTTTGCAGCAGATTACTGAGTTTTAAACGCAGTTCAAGGTGTTGATCCTGATGAGTTTCAGACTCGCGGCTGACAGGGCGTTTTGGTGCAGGAAAAGCAACAGTATTTGAAGGTTGCAAAGTAGTTACCATAGCCAAAAAGCCTCGACAGAGTTTACTTTATTTAAGTACCGGCAAGCCTTCGTTAAGGTGTTATAGCCAGAATATGTGTATCGATAGAGTTGAATGCGAAAATTATGCCAAAACATTTTTTTTGTTTAAGTGATTGATAGTAAAAGATAATTTTTATTCTTTTCTGCATATTGTAGGTGGGGGCGGCAAAAGTGGGGGGAAGCTAGAGTGACTGGTCAAAATCCTGTCACTTAGGTGTGAGGGGGATGGTATTTACTTGATGCCACGGTGGGGGGGGCGATACAGCGTTGCTGATAGTCAGCCCATGAGCCCCGGTGTCCTGGGCCGTTTTGGTGAAATAAGTTCTATTCTACGGTTGATCGCATGGCCCTAAGTTGTGTCATTCAGGCCAGGCAGGGCTTGGTGATAGGTGTCAGCTTTTTGTCTGTAGTCGATAATGGCTTGGCAGTAGTCAGCTCGGGGCTGGTTATTTACTTAATTTGCGCATTTAATGCCTGGCCATTAATTCCTTTACTGTCTGTGCCCATAAGATACAAATAAATAGGCATTATTTGCTCTGGTAGGGGGTTGTTTGCCGGGTTCTCTGCTGGGTAGGCGGTACGACGCATCGCGGTGTTGGTGGCGCCAGGGTTGATGGAGTTGGTTCTGATGTTGCTGGTATTGCCGAGTTCGTCAGCCAGCGTTTGCATCAAGCCCTCGGTAGCAAACTTAGAGACAGCATAAGCACCCCAATAGGCGCGACCTTGGCGGCCGACACCGGAAGAGGTGAATATAATCGAGGCATCGTCTGATTTTTCCAGTAGCGGCAGCAAGGCCTGGGTCATCATAAAGGCGGCGTTGATATTGACCTGCATCACTTCCAGCCAGCTATTGCTGTCGGTCTGGGCGATGGGTTTACGGTCGCCAAGAATGCTGGCGTTGTGTAGTAGACCGTCAACTTTTCCGAATTCCTGTGCGAGTTTGTTATGCATATCTTGGTAATCTTGCATCACCGCGCCACCTAGATGCATAGGGTATATGGCAGCTTGAGGATGGCCTGCATTTTCGATTTCGTCGTATACGGCTTCAAGTTTACTGATTGTTTTGCCGACTAATACGACGGTAGCGCCATGCGCGGCGTAGCTGAGTGCGGCGCTGCGGCCGATACCGTCACCGGCTCCGGTGACAATAATAATTTTATCCTGCAACAAATTGGCGGGAGCTTGGTATTGTTGTGGGATGATGTTGGTGCCAGGCATGGTGATGATCCATTGTTATCAGGGGGGGTGGCTTGTTCAATAATATATAGCTTGTGGCAAATAAGGCCTAATGAAAACGTATAGCCTCAGTTTACAGAGCAAATAGTTCGCACAGCAAGGGCTGTATTTCACTCGCGTGGTTAACCGCGTAATCGGCCTGCCATAGTTCACTGGGGTCGTTCGCATCGATATAGCCATAATTGGCAGCGATAGTTGTCATCGCAGCATTTAATCCGGCTTCAATATCGCGACGGTGATCGCCAATATATAAGGTTCGCTGCGGGTTGCAGGCTATTTCTCGGCAGGCAAGCAACATCGGTTCGGGGTGTGGTTTGGTATGAGTCACATCGTCAGGGCAAACCAATACTGCGCAGCGTTCGGCCAGACTCAGCGCTACCAGTATTGGCTCAGCGTACAAGCGTGGTTTGTTGGTGACAATTCCCCAGGGGATGGCTTGTAGCTCTAGCCAGTCTAACAACTCATTCATGCCGGGAAATAGCTGGGTTTGTACCGCTAGGTTTTTTTGGTAGAGCGCTAGCAGTTGTTGTCGTAGCGGCTCAAATGCAGGGTCGCCTTCCGGTAATTGAAAGGCTAGTGTGATTAACGCTCTGGCACCGTGGGAGACAGTGGCGCGAATGGCTTCAGCGCTTTGCTCGGGGTGATTTTTCAGTCTGCATAATTGATTCACCACGGTAATAAAATCGGGTGCGGTATCAATCAGGGTGCCATCTAAATCGAACAGCACGGCTTCGAGCTGAGTGGGTTGGGGACGTTTAATTTGGATCATAATATTTGTCTTATACCGGGCGGCGAGTGTGCACAAGGTAATTGACGTCGACATCGTTATCGTTAAGTCGGTAGTGTTTAGTTATTGGATTATAGATGAGGCCGGTGAGATCTTGCAGCTGCAGTCCGGCATCGCGAATCCACTGTGCCAGTTCCGAGGGCTTGATAAATTTGCTGTAGTCGTGAGTGCCTTTGGGTAGCAGCTTTAACAGGTATTCTGCGCCGATAATGCTGAATAAATAGGATTTTGGATTGCGGTTTATGGTAGAAAAATAGACGTGCCCGCCGGGCTTTACCAGTGTGGCGCAGGCTTTGATGACCGAGCTTGGATCGGGTACATGTTCCAGCATCTCAAGACAGGTGACGATGTCGTATTGGCCAGCTTCCTGTAGGGCGAGATCTTCTGCGGTCATTTGTCGGTAGTTGACGTTTACGCCAGACTCTAGTTGATGCAGCTTTGCAACGGCTAAGGGAGCTGCGCCCATATCGATACCGCTTACCTTGGCACCACGTTGTGCCATGGCCTCGCAAAGAATACCGCCGCCACAACCGATATCGAGTAATGACGCTTGTGCCACTGGCGAGCGTTGGTCGATAAAGTTGCTGCGTAGGGGGTTTATTTCGTGCAACGGTTTGAATTCGCTGTTTTTATCCCACCAGCGGTTGGCCAGGGCTTCAAATTTTGCGATTTCTGCGGGGTCGACATTGGCGGTTGAGGCGCTCACACATCTTCTCACTAAGTTGGGGCGAGTAGTGTCGCCGGTTGTTGTTTTGTGGCTATTGGCTATGTATTTTATCTCGCCACTGTTTTGTTTTAAGTGCTATTTCGCGTAAATCCAAGTTAACTGGGTCGCGGTCAACCAGTACTTCTTGTCCGTGGACCCAGCTGTGGGTGACCAGATGACTGCAAGCTGTATAAACCAGTTGTGATATAGGCTGATAAACCGGTTGTTGTTCAATACCGCTAAAATCGATAGCAATAATATCAGCTTGTTTGCCGGCTTCCAGTGTCCCCAGTGTGCTATCCAGCCCTAGAGCTTTAGCGCCGCCAAGGGTGGCGGCTTCAAGTACTTGCCAGTCACTCAGCGCAGCAGCGTTGCCAGAAACAGCTTTGGCTAGTAGCGCTGCGCTGCGCATCTCGGCGAACATATCCAGGCTGTTATTGCTGGCTGCACTGTCGGTGCCGATAGCAATGTTGATGCCTTCATCAAGCAAGCGTTGAGTGGGGCAAAAGCCGCTGGCGAGTTTAAGGTTGGATTGTGGGCAGTGAATAATGTGGGCACCGCTTTGCTTGACCAGTTCGATGTCTTCATCGTTCAGTGCTGTCATGTGGACCAGTTGCGTCCGTGGGCTGAGTAAGCCTAGGTCATTAAGCCTGGCCAGTGGTCGCTTGCCGTATTGCTTAAGGCTGTCATCCACTTCCTGTTGGGTTTCGTGGGCGTGGATCTGAATGCTGATATCCAGTTCTGCTGCTAGCATTGCCACCTTTTGTAAGGCGTTATCGCTAGCCGTATAGGGGGCATGGGGGCCAAAAACGACGTCGACTAGAGCGCTGTGTTTAAAGTCGTCACGCACGGCCAGTCCTTTGCGAATGTAGTCATCTGGATCTTGTCCCCAGATGGTAGGGAGATTGAATACCGGGAAGGTGATCTGCGTACGTATGCCTGCTTCACTGGCTACTTTGGCAGTGGCGTTGGGGAAAAAGTACATATCGCTGAAAGTGGTGGTACCGGAGCGTAACATCTCGGCAACGGCAAGCTGTGTGCCATCACGGACAAACTCTTCGCTCACCCATTGGCCCTCGGCGGGCCAGATGTGCTCTTCCAGCCATGTTTGTAAGGGGGTGTCGTCGGCCATGCCGCGAAACAAGCTCATGGCGGCATGGCCGTGAGCGTTGATCAGGCCTGGGGTCAATACGTGCTGGGGTAAATCGATGCCGTGGTTGGCATCGTATCGAGACACGGCTTCTGTATGGGGGAGGATGTCAACTATGTCCCCGTTGTTGATGACTATGGCGTGGTTTTCTAGCACAGTTTTGGCAGGGCGCACGGGAATAATCCAGCGTGCACTGATCAAACTATCAACAGGTATTGGTGTGGTTGTACTCATAAAAAGATGATTTGTTGGCGGTATTTTTAGGTGCTGGCAAGTATAACGGTATTCGATAAAAATTGCCTGCCAATACAGCAAGCTAAATAAGCGTTTATAGCGCTGTTTACTCACTATTTTTGCACAATACGGCTGTTGGTATGGTATTGAATTATGGTATGATTTGCCGCTTGTGCAGGCCATCAGTGAATGCTTGATTGGGTGATGAAAATTGCCCGAGTTTAGCGAGTGGATGCTGCACTTTTTGCTCCTTTTGGTAGCTTGTTTTTACCTCAAGAGGTACGTGTTGAGGCTGGCTGAGAATACAGTAGCTACGTAGTAATCGTTTGTCTGGCAAGTTGTGGCAGCGATAGTTTAAAGATTACTTAGTTACCGTGTCGATATATGAGTGAGTATGGTATGACGCAACTGGCATTCGGTCAGGCTGTATTCATAGAGAGCTTAATAATCGGTCAAAGCAGATCAATAACAGTGGCTAAGTATGATGGCAATTCGCTCAACATGCTTAATGGTCCAAAATAACAGGAATACTATATTTCATGGGTGAATTAACCAACGCACCAAGTAACCAAATCCTACCTGTCAATATCGAAGACGAGTTAAAGCAGTCTTATCTTGATTATTCCATGAGCGTTATTGTCGGCAGAGCATTGCCTGATGTGCGCGATGGCCTGAAACCGGTACACCGTCGCGTATTATTTGCAATGAGTGAGTTGAACAATGACTGGAACAAGGGTTATAAAAAATCAGCTCGTGTTGTTGGTGACGTTATCGGTAAGTACCATCCTCATGGCGATAGCGCCGTGTACGAGACTATCGTTCGGATGGCGCAGCCGTTTTCATTGCGTTATATGCTGGTAGATGGGCAGGGTAACTTTGGCTCGGTCGATGGCGACTCCGCTGCTGCTATGCGTTACACCGAAATCCGCATGCGTAAAATATCCCATGAAATTCTAGCGGACCTAGATAAAGAAACAGTCGATTGGGTGCCTAACTATGATGGCACCGAAATGATCCCTGCGGTTATGCCGACCAAGGTTCCCAACCTGCTAATCAATGGTTCTTCCGGTATTGCTGTTGGTATGGCGACCAATATCCCGCCGCATAATCTCAATGAGGTAGTTAACGGCTGTTTGGCGTTAATCGATAATCCTGATATTACCATTGATGAGTTGATGACTTACATTCCCGGCCCCGATTTTCCTACTGCCGGTATTATCAATGGTCGTGCAGGGATCGTTTCGGCTTATCGTACCGGCAAGGGGCGTATTTATGTACGTGCTCGCGCTGAAGTTATTAGCAACGAGAAAACCAATAAAGACACCATCCTTATTCACGAGCTGCCGTATCAGGTTAACAAGGCTCGTTTGATAGAAAAAATCGCCGAGCTGGTTAAAGAGAAAAAAATTGAAGGCATCGCAGAGTTGCGCGATGAGTCCGATAAAGATGGTATGCGTATTGTCATTGAGATGAAGCGTAATGAAATGGGCGAAGTTTGCCTTAATAATTTGTATGCTCAGACTCAGCTTGAAAATGTTTTTGGTATTAACGTGGTGGCTCTGGTCGATGGTCAGCCACGCTTGCTCAACTTAAAGCAATTGCTGGAATATTTCATTCGCCATCGTCGCGAAGTGGTTACGCGTCGTACCGTTTATCTGTTGAGAAAAGCTCGCGAGCGAGGTCATATTCTTGAAGGCTTGGCGGTAGCCATTTCTAATATTGATGAAATGATCGAGCTGATTAAATCCTCTGACACAACGGCCGAAGCGAAAGACAAACTGTCTGCGCGCGGCTGGGCCCCCGGAGAGGTAATGGGGATGCTCGAGCGTGCTGGTGCAGGAGATATTCAAAGTGTGGCCTGTCGCCCAGATGATTTGCCAGAGAATTACGGTTTTATTGACGGTAAGTACCACCTGTCACCGGTTCAAGTGCAGGCTATTCTCGATATGCGCTTGCAGAAATTGACTGGCCTCGAGCATGAGAAATTGCTGAAGGAGTACCAGGAAAAACTCGACGAAATTACTGAATACCTGAGTATATTGGCTGATGCAATTAAGTTGATGGGTATTATTCGTGACGAATTAGCGGCGATTGTTGCTGAGTTTGGTGATGAGCGTCGCAGTGAAATTATCGAGTCCTTACGTGACCTGACCGAAGAAGATTTGATTACTGAAGAAGACCGTGTGGTGACTATTTCTCATGGCGGTTATGCTAAAACACAGGCGTTAAGTGATTATCAAGCACAGCGACGTGGCGGTATGGGGCGATCGGCAACGGCAGTGAAGGATGAAGATTATGTTGCCCACTTGGTTATAGCCAGTACCCACGACACAATTTTGTGTTTCTCTAATGTGGGTAAGGTGTATTGGTTAAAAGTGTTTCATATTCCTTTGGCTGGGCGTAACGCACGCGGTCGTCCGATGGTTAATTTACTACCGTTGGATGAAGGTGAGCGTATTACTTCCATTATGCCTATCCGTGAATATACCGAAGGACATTACATCTTTATGGCGACTGCCAACGGCACGGTTAAGAAAACTGCACTGACGGATTTTGCTCGTCAACGCAGTGTCGGTTTACGTGCCCTGGAGCTGGAAGAAGGTGATGTGCTGATCGGTACAGCTGTGACTAACGGCGAATGTGATGTCATGTTGTTTAGCTCCGCTGGTAAAGCGGTGCGCTTTAATGAAAACGATGTGCGCGCTATGGGCCGTACTGCAAAAGGTGTTCGTGGTATACGTCTGGAGGAAGGTCAGAAAATGATTTCCTTGCTGGTGCCTAAAGAAGGCGGGCGGATGTTGTCAGTTTCTGTTAAGGGTTACGGCAAGCGTACTGAGTTTACTGAATTCGCGACCAAGGGGCGTGGCAATAAAGGCATGATCTTTATGCAAGCTTCAGAGCGTAATGGTGACATTGTTGGTGCCGTACAGGTATTTGATGGCGATGAGCTAATGATGATTTCTGATCAGGGTACGATGGTGCGTACTCGCACAGATGAAATTTCTGTGCTGGGACGTAATACTCAGGGCGTGCGTGTTATACGTATCAAAGAAGGCGAGCATGTTGTCGGTGTTGAGCGTATCGAAGAGCCCGAAGAAAGTGCCATTATTGATGAAGAGAATACAGTTGTGGCTGAGGTAGCAGATGCTACTGATCAATCAGCTGAAAGTCATAATTTGGAACAAGGCCCAGAAGAGAGCTAATATGGCCTCTGCTTCTGATTAGGTTAGAGTCTGGTCAAGTTTTATTACTAAGTGCTAATCCAGTAAACACCTGATAATTATTGTTAGGTGTTTATTTCTATTGAGGTTTTATCGATGTCTCGTAAATACAATTTTTGTGCAGGACCTGCCGCATTGCCGGAGTCAGTATTACAGCAAGCAGCAGCTGAGTTAGTTGATTATCAGGGTGCCGGCTTGTCGATCATGGAGATGAGTCATCGCTCCCCCGAAATTGTTGCTATAGCGGAAAAGGCAGAGCAGGACTTTCGTGACTTGCTGAATATAACCGATGACTACGCAGTGTTGTTCTTGCAGGGTGGTGCCAGCACACAATTTGCGGCAGTTCCCTTAAACCTTATGGGTGACAAAGGCGCGGCTGATTATGTGAACACCGGGCAGTGGTCGATTAAGGCGATAAAAGAAGCGAAAAAATTTGGCAAAGTGAATGTCGTTGCCAGTTCAGAAGATACCAATTTCACTACTATCCCAGCCTTTGAGAGCTGGCAGCTGAATAAAGATGCCGCGTATTTGCATTACACTCCGAATGAAACCATCGGGGGTGTAGAGTATATGTGGACACCAGAGGTTGATGTGCCTTTGGTTGCCGATATGTCTTCAACGATCTTGTCGCGCCCCATCGATGTTAGTAAATTTGGGGTGATTTATGCTGGTGCACAAAAAAATATTGGCCCTGCCGGTTTAACTATCGTGATCGCGCGCAAGGATTTATTGGGTAAATCTTCAGCTGCTTGCCCGACCATGCTGGATTATAAAACAGCCGCGGATAATGGCTCGATGTATAACACTCCGCCAACCTATAGCTTGTATTTAGCGGGTTTGGTATTCCAGTGGTTGAAAGATCAAGGTGGATTGAGTGCGATTGAGACGCTGAATCGTCGTAAAGCTGAAAAATTGTATGCGTTTATTGATAACAGTGCTTTTTATGCAAACCCGGTAGAGCTGGCGAGCCGTTCATTGATGAATATACCGTTTACTTTGGCGAATGCCGATTTGGATAAGCAGTTTTTAGCTGAGGCTGAGGCGATTGGTATGCTCAACTTGAAGGGCCATCGTAGTGTGGGTGGTATGCGTGCGAGTATTTATAATGCTGTACCTGAGCAGGCTGTTGATGCGCTGATTGATTTTATGAAAGATTTTGAATCTCGCGTTTAGCTCAGCGGGTTTGATAGTTACTTTTATATCAAGAAGAGGGTGGACGTGGATAAGCTCCACCCGGTGAATACTCCTAGAAAGATCATATCTATGTCTAAAGGCACTAATCTAGATACGCTGCGTCAGGAAATCGATGCTATTGATGCTGAAATCCATCAGCTCATCAATCGTCGAGCGAAATGTGCTGAGCGCGTGGCTGAGACAAAACTTAAACAATATGCTGCAGAAAACGGCAGTGCTGATTTATCCAAGGTGACGTTTTACCGCCCTGAACGTGAAGCTCAGGTTCTGCGCAGCGTCATTGAGCGGAATGAAGGCCCGCTAGATGGCAAGGTGGTTGCGCATATTTTTCGTGAGATTATGTCGGCTTGTCTGGCGCTAGAAAAGCCAATGGAAGTTGCCTATTTAGGCCCTGAAGGAACCTTTACCCAAGCGGCTACACTCAAGCATTTCGGCCAATCGGTTGTGAGTGTACCTCAAGCCAGTATTGCCCAGGTTTTTTCGCAAGTAGAGTCAGGGCAATGCAATTATGGTGTCGTGCCCGTAGAAAATTCTACGGAAGGTATGGTGAATCTAACTCTGGATAGCCTGATGGATTCATCATTAAAAATTTGTGGTGAGTTGGACCTGCGGATACAGTTATGTTTGTTGGCAAATAGTGGGGCTAATGCCGGCACTATTAAAACAATTTGCGCGCATCAGCAGGCCTTGGCTCAATCACGTAACTGGCTGGATAAAAATTGGCCAGGTGTGGAGCGGGTTGCTGTCGCTTCCAATGCTGAAGCTGCGCGTATGGCCAAGCAAGATTCCACGATTGCTGCGGTTGCGGGCGCCATTGCGGCTGAGCAATATAGCCTGAGTAAAATAGCTGAAAATATTGAAGATTATAAAAATAACACCACGCGATTTTTAGTTATTGGTAAGGAGGAAGTGGAGCTCAGCGGTGATGACAAGACCTCAATTGTGGTCGAGGCCAATAATAAACCAGGTGCTTTATTTAAACTGTTAAAGCCCTTTCATGCCGCGGGTGTTAGTTTAACTCGTATTGATACTCGTCCATCAAGAACCGATGTATGGGCTTATGTATTTTTTATCGAGTTTGAAGGGCATAAAAAGGATGCTGCTATCAAGCTTATTCTTGATGAGGTAGGCGCGCATTCTAAAGTGCTGAAAGTACTCGGTTCATATCCGCGGGCTGTTCTTTAGGTTTGCTCAAAGCCTGTAAAAAGTCCGTTGATTATTGGTATTTTTCGATTATCTTTAAATATCGCTCCTGAAGTTTTGAGTATTCATCATTTAATGTGGAAAACTCAGCTTCTCTTTCTTCAAGTTTTTCCTGAATGTTTTCCATTTCAAGTAGATTTTTTTTAAGTTTATTATGTTCTATTTTCAATAGTTCAAATTTACGTTTATGCTCTATTTCTTCATGCGCTACGTCTAAATACTGCTCTTTTAAATCTTGATAATTTTTTCGAGTTTTAGCGAGGTCCTCTTCTTTTTCTTCCAGCTCTTTTTTTATTTCCTTTAGCTCCTGTTGATATTGCTCGTTACTTAATAGTCCAATTTCATCCTCCATGTCTCTAACTCTAACATCAAGCTGTTCTTTTTCGTCAAACGCCGTCTCCATGTTTTGCTTAGCGATTACTGATGATGTTGCTTGCTCTAACTCCAAATAGTAATTTTCTAACATTTTGCACTCTAATTTTTTTCTCGATAGGGCGGCGGTACTTTCCTCAAATAATATCTTGAATCGCTCTAAATCATTTTTTTGCTCGGTGGTTAGGTTGCTACCTTCGCTAGTCATTTTCAGGCTTGCCATTGCCAACTCTTCGTATTGCTGACCTACTGTTTCACATTCATCGCGTAGTCGCTTAAGTTCAAGTTCCTTGTCATGAAGCTGCTGCCCCATAACTTCAATTTCTTTTATTTTTACTGTGCCGTATTGATTAGGGTTTGATTTGTTGTTATTTTTTTCCGTTCGAGCATATTCAATTTCTTTTTTTAATTGAAGCTCCGCGGCCTCCAGTTGTTCAATTCTTTCGCGATACTCCTGGAGTTCCTGGCTTAGCAAATAAATTTTCCTATCTTCTTTGGTAACTAAGTCAAGTTGTACGGTTAATTCGTCACCGGTTCGTTCCAGCTCTTCAATGATGGCATTAAGGTTGGCGGTCAAAGTGGACTCCAACTTATACTTTTCTGATATCGTTTGTATGTTTGATTTTAAATTGTTTATTAGTTCATTTTGAGTCTTGATCGTTCCTTTCAAGATGCTATTCGCCTTTTTAAGGCTAGAATGCTCATTGGAGCTGGCTAACTTTTTTTCTAATTCAAAACATAATTTTTTAAATTTTTCGAGGTTATTAAGCCGCTGCTTCAGCATGGCATTTTCTTTATTGCGCTCGGTCAATTGTTGCTTAATAACGTTTTTATCAATTGGGCTGCTCATCACCACTGATTTGGGTTGCGTGTCGGGTGATTTATCTGCCAGTTTGTTTTTTAGCGTTAAGATCAAGTCTCGTTGAGTCTGCAGCTCTGTTAGGGCTTTATGATAACTGCGCCTAAGAACTCCTAGGCCTACGGAGAATATTACCAGCACTAAAAAGAGAGTTTCTAATGCTATAGTCAAATGCACTTTTGTAATTTCAAACATGGATTTAACCCTTGGTTTCCTGCTTCAGTACTTATAGACTAGAGATTGTATAAAAAATAACCCTTCTATATTGTTAGAATAGCGGATAATCGAGCGTAAAGTTAATTTATCACCACCTTAATAGTATAAATATTAACCCTTTGAATAATAAGGTTTTTTGAAAATGAAGTTCTTAATTGTTGATGATAGCAAAGCCATGCAAAACATCATCACAAAAGCCATGAAAAGCATTGGTTACAACCTCGATGACTATGAATATGCAATGAATGGTCAGGAGGCTCTGGATAAGCTTCAGGGCTTTACGCCAGATCTTGTGTTGGTTGACTTACATATGCCTGATATGACTGGTATTGAACTAATTGAAAGCTTCAAAAGCCATTATTCGTCAATTAAAGCCGGTATTGTTTCTATCGATCATGAAAAGAAGAATATTGATGCAGCCAGGGCGGCTGGTGCGGTTTTTTACTTGCATAAACCTTTCACTTCGGAGCAACTGGCAGCGACTCTCTATGAGCAATTGGGAGGCAATAGGCAGCTTGAAGTTACACATGGAAGGAGTGTTGGCACTTTTGTGTATCCGAGCACGAAAGTCATAGAGAAGGTCCTTAGCAGCCTGGGACGGTGCGAAGTGTCCACAGAGGCTTTGGATTTGGATGATTTTAACTACAGCGTTACCCCGCTGATTATCGGTGCATTATCTAATCAGGCTGGTCAAATTAAGGCGCATGCACTCTTTGATCGTTGTGCGGCCAATACGCTTGCCGTCTTTATTAATCATATATCTGCTACGGAGGCTCTCCACCATACCAATAACCATCAAATTCATGATGAAGCCGTAAGTGCGGTTGAAGTATTTATGGGGATTTTAAGTGTGTTGATGTGCAGTAGTGATCCAGACGAATCATTTACCGTGCATGCAGTGATTGTCTTAGAGCAGCCAGGAGAAGAGCTAATAGAATTTGTTAGCCGGGGAAGGAGTAGATCAACATGCGTATCGCTTGTTACTGGAGAGCTAGGCGGCGGCCAGCTTCTCTTGTGCTAGGTAGTACAAGCTTTTGTTTTGTTTGATGGTCGTCATATTTATTAATGAAGTTTAAATATTCGATATTATCACTAGGAATAAAAAATATCTCGAAGGTTATTAGCCTGCTAATTTACCCGATATTGAAAAGATGGAGTGGCTATATCTCATTAACAAACCATCTTCGTTTCCAGGCTGTCATTACCTTTTCTGGATACCAATATTTGCCATAGCTGCCATTGTAGCGAGCCAGAGCTTTAATCCAATTGCCTTTTTCTTTTTTTAAATAGAATTGCAAAATTCTGCAGCCGTAGCTTAGGTTGGTATTTATATTGGTCAGATTATCGCTGGGCCGGCCAATCTCATTTTTCCAAAATGGCATCACCTGCATTAAGCCCTGGGCGCCGACTCGAGATATGGCGTAGGGGTCGAAGCGGCTTTCTATCTCAATGAGAGCTAGTACTAAATCGGGTTTAAGTTCTGCTCGAGTTGCCTCACGGTGAACGGCTCGGAGAAACTCCAGTCGCTCTTGGTGATCTTTGATGAAGGGTTCTAGGCGACTAGACATATCGACCAGCCATACTTCGGCGGCAAAACGGTCTTCGAAGCTATCGGCAGTGCTAATAGTTTTTTGGAGGAACTCTCTCAGCTCCACTTGGTCCGCGCTAGCGCCGTTGGCGGCATGGGAGTTTGCCGCCAACAGGAAGATAAGCAAGCTGATAAGTAGCCTGGTGATCATAGCGAGCTATGCTTTTTTGATGGTCTGTTGAATAAAATCCATGATTTCGGTGATGGTGATATTTTGGTTGTCGGTATCAGTTCGGCCTTTATATTCTAGCAGCCCTTCCTTTAGACCTCGATCGCCAACGACGATACGGTGGGGGATGCCGATAAGTTCCATATCGGCAAATTTAACCCCAGGGCGCTCGTCTCTGTCATCTAGTAGCACGTCATAGCCTAGCGCGCTGAGTTGAGTGTAGAGTGCGTTGGCTTGCTCGGCGACCTCGACAGATTTATGCATGTTTAAAGGCACGATGGCGACTTGAAATGGTGCGATCGACTCTGGCCAAATAATCCCCTTGTCGTCAAAGTTTTGTTCAATGGCAGCGGCCACAATACGGGTGACGCCGATACCATAGCAGCCCATTTGCATCACTTGGTCTTTGCCATGCTCATTCAATACCGTAGCATTGAGAGCTTCTGAATATTTGGTCCCCAATTGGAAGATATGGCCGACTTCAATACCGCGCTTAATTTGTAAGCTGCCGTTACCGTCGGGGCTAGGGTCGCCTGCTTTAACGTTGCGAATATCGGCAATACGTGTGGCTTTACAGTCGCGGTCCCAGTTCACCCCAGTCAAGTGGTAGCCATCTTCATTAGCCCCACAGACAAAGTCTGCCAAGTGAGCTGCACTGCGGTCGACAATGGTTTCGATGGCTAGGTTGACTGGGCCGATAGAGCCGGTGCCACAACCAAGAGCCGCTTTGATTTGGTCTTCGTTGGCAAATTCTAGCGGGGAGGCAACGCCGCTGAGTTTTTCTGCCTTGATGTCATTCAGCTCGTGATCGCCACGGACAATCAGTGCGATCAATGGTGCAGTGTTGTCTGTATCGGTTTGCTCACCCAGTACCACTAGTGTTTTTACAATGCTTGCGGGATCAACTTTGAGCGCGATGCTAACGTCTTCGATGCTGTGCTGGCCTGGTGTGGCAACTTTTTCCAGTGTCTGGCCGGGAGCTGGGCGCTGGCCTGCTGGAGCAATGGCCTCAGCCATTTCTACATTAGCGGCAAAATCGCTGCTATCACTGAACGCGATGTCGTCTTCACCAGAGTCGGCCAGAACGTGAAACTCATGGGAGGCATTGCCGCCAATAGAGCCGGTATCGGCGATGACAGGGCGAAAGCCTAGCCCGAGCCGGGTAAAGATGTTGGTGTAGGCCTGATGCATAACTTCATAGGTTTGCTGGAGGGACGCTTGATCATTATGAAAAGAATAGGCGTCCTTCATAATAAACTCTCTCGAGCGCATGACGCCAAAACGAGGGCGGATTTCATCGCGGAACTTAGTCTGTATCTGGTAAAAGTTTATTGGTAACTGTTTGTAGCTTCTGATTTCGTTACGTACTAGATCAGTGATGACTTCTTCGTGCGTCGGGCCAAGACAAAAACTGTTGTTGTGGCGATCAGTAATACGCAATAGTTCAGGACCATATTGCTGCCAGCGACCAGATTCCTCCCATAACTCAGCGGGCTGCACTACAGGCATTAAGACTTCTTGAGCGCCTGCTGCGTTCATTTCGTCACGGATGATAGCTTCCACCTTGCGTAGTACCCGCAACCCCATCGGCAGCCAGCTGTATAAGCCAGAAGATAATTTACGAATAATGCCAGCACGTAGCATTAGCTGATGGCTGATTACGACGGCGTCGGAAGGGGTTTCTTTAACGGTGGCTATAAGGAACTGGCTGGCGCGCATTGTGTATGTTGGCTCTCTGGTTAGTGGGCTTAAAATGTAGCAATCTTATGTGGATTGAATAAAACGAATACAATTGGCGAAGTTCTATTGTAAGTCGCTATAGTGCTAAAGTAACGGTCTTAAAGAGATGACTGCTGCGCATTTTACGACTGATATGCCGTATGGTACAGGCTATTGATTCAAGTTTACGGAGAATTCTATGTTTGAATTACATTCCCAGCTGGCAAACGACTGTATCGAGGTGGGGGACTTAACGCTGTGCAAAGTATTATTGCTAAATGATCGTCTCTACCCTTGGTTGATTTTGGTGCCGCGACGGGAAGGGGTAAGTGAGATTTTTCAGCTCACTGAAGAGGATCAAATACAGTTGCTCACTGAGTCCAGTACGGTTGGCAAGGCCTTAATGGCTTATTTTTCTGCTGATAAATTAAATGTTGCGGCGCTGGGAAATATGGTCCCCCAGCTGCATGTGCATCACGTGCTGCGCTATAAAACCGATCCGATGTGGCCGAAACCCGTATGGGGTGGTGTTGTGGCGGAGCCTTATAACACTGAACAATTGGTGCTGCGTATGGCTGAGGTGCGTGAGCAATTGTTGCCGCTAGGGCTGAGCTGCTAGTCTGTGGGTTATTGTGGTTGTGTGGGGGTTTGTTGGGCAAAAAGGGCAAGTTTTGCTAAAAACTGGTTTGTTGCTCTATTTACGGCCATAAAGTACTTGTATTACAGTATATTCTGGACTATACAGTGCGCAGACACTGTATATATAGGTTCAAAAGGCATCGTTGTATGACGTTTTTATTTTAATCTATAGCTAGGTGTTTAGGGTGAGTCTCTCACTTTGAATGAATAACTAGATTAACAATTAAACTAATATTCAAGATAATACTCAAGTTAACTACAAGGCATATACACATGGCGACTAAACCAAAAGCGGCACCCAAAAAGAAAGTGGCAGCCAAAGCAGCTCCTGCTAAAAAAGCTCCAGCTAAAAAAGCTCCGGTAAAAGCCAAAGCTGCACCCAAAAAAGCAACGGGCCCAATTAAAGAGAAAATGACTAAAAGCCAAATACTCACCGACATTGCTGAGTCTACCGAGTTGACTCGTAAGCAGGTAACAGCGGTTTTTGACGAGCTGGAGTTATTAATGAGCCGTAGTCTTGCTAAGCGCGGTTTGGGTGAGTTCACCATCCCTGGCTTGATGAAAGTCACTACCGTTAAAAAACCTGCTAAAAAGGCACGTAAAGGTGTAAACCCCTTTACTGGTGAAGAGCAAATGTTCAAAGCCAAACCAGCTAGTATTGCGGTAAAGGTTCGTCCACTGAAAAAGTTAAAAGAGATGTCTAGCAAATAAACAATCGCCGTAGCGACTCTCTAACACTGAAGCCTCGTTGATCGGGGCTTTTTTGTATCTGTCAAAGGAGGTTGCTATTTGCAAGGTTGACGAGTTGGCTGTAATTTGAGCGATTTATCACTTTGTCGGCGTTATTTTAAGCCATTTAACACACAATGAGCGGCCAGTACGATAACATGGCCACATTGTAATTAGTGCTTTCACTGTCGCTACTGTTTTGGGGTATAATCGCCAGCTTTTTGGGCCCGTATGGGTGTTTTTTTGAGTCGTTGAGGTTCTATATCATGCCAATTTATGAATATCAGTGCCAGGCTTGTGGGCACGAGTTGGAAAAATTACAAAAGTTGAGTGACGACCCACTATTGGATTGTCCAGAATGCAGTAAACCAGAGTTGAAAAAGAAGATTTCGGCTGCTGGGTTTCGTCTTAAAGGTGGCGGCTGGTATGAAACAGATTTCAAAACCGGCAGTAAGAAAAACATCGCTGGCAGTGAGGGTTCCTCGACGGCTGGTTCCGGTGGTGCGCCAGCGGCTTAGCTGGCTCACTGGTAAGCCGGTGGTCAGTCAGGCGGCACTTAGCGCTGCTGTTAGATGTATTGCATTAGGCATTTAACAAAAAGTTTACAAAGTATTCATTCGCGGTCTTTTAATAGTACCGAACAGACATAGCAACGTAGAAATAGGATTTAGGCAGCATGCGCACTCATTATTGTGGCGACCTCGCTTCAGCACAGATCGACGAAGAAGTAACTCTTTACGGTTGGGTAGACCGCCGTCGTGATCACGGCGGCGTGATCTTTTTAGATCTGCGGGATCGTGAAGGTATTGTTCAAGTGGTGTTTGATCCCGACACTGAAGAACATTTTACCCGTGCGGATAAGGTTCGCAGCGAGTATGTGTTGCAGGTTAAGGGGCGGGTGCGTGCTCGTACCGAGGCGACGGTTAACGCCAATATGGCTACTGGCGAGATCGAGGTACTGGGTAAAGAGCTGGAGATCCTAAACAGTGCGGCAACACCGCCGTTCCAGTTAGATGAGCATATCTCTGTGGGTGAAGAGGTTCGCCTGAAGTACCGCTATATTGATTTGCGTCGCCCTGAAATGCTAGAAAAGTTAAAGCTGCGTTCGCGTATCACTTCGTCGATTCGTCGTTATTTGGATGACAACGGCTTTCTTGATATTGAAACGCCAATTTTAACCAAGGCGACCCCTGAAGGTGCTCGTGATTATTTAGTCCCTTCAAGAACACACGAAGGTAAGTTCTTTGCTTTACCGCAGTCACCGCAGCTGTTTAAACAGCTGCTGATGGTGTCGGGTATGGATCGTTATTACCAAATTGCTAAGTGTTTCCGCGATGAGGATTTGCGCGCAGATCGTCAGCCAGAGTTTACCCAAATCGATATTGAAACGTCGTTTATGAATGATCAAGAGATTATGGCGATCACTGAAACGATGATTCGTGAGCTTTTCAAAGAGGTGAAAGGCTTAGATTTGGGCGAGTTCCCACGGATGCCTTACGCCGAGGCTATGTTGCGTTTTGGTAGTGATAAGCCTGACCTGCGTATACCGATGGAGCTGGTTGATGTAAACGATCTCATGCAGCAGGTTGATTTTAAAGTGTTTAACGGCCCAGCTAATGACCCGAAAGGTCGTGTTGCTGCGCTGAAAGTCCCTGGAGGCGCGCAAATCAGCCGCAAACAGATCGATGACTACACCAAGTTTGTCGGTATCTATGGGGCTAAAGGCTTAGCTTGGATCAAGATTAATGACCTTGCTGCTGGGATTGATGGCTTGCAATCGCCAATTCTTAAATTTATGCCCGATGATATCGTCCAACAGATGATGGCACGTTTGGACGTGGCTGATGGCGATATTGTTTTCTTTGGCGCTGATAAAACCACGGTTGTTAATGAAGCCTTGGGTGCGCTTAGGGTGAAAATAGGTGAAGACCTGAATATGCTCGAAAAGGAATGGGCGCCTTTATGGGTGGTTGATTTCCCGATGTTTGAAGAAAATAGCGAGGGTAACTTGACCTCTATTCATCACCCTTTTACCGCGCCGGCCTGTTCGCCAGAAGCGCTTGCTGCAAACCCTGCTGAAGCGCTGTCTATCGCCTATGATATGGTGCTGAATGGTACTGAACTCGGTGGTGGCTCAATTCGTATCCACCAGCCGGAAATGCAGCAAGCTGTTTTTCGGGTGTTAGGCATTGGTGAGGAAGAGGCGCAGGAAAAATTTGGTTTCTTGTTGGATGCATTAAAGTATGGTGCTCCGCCGCACGGTGGCTTGGCTTTTGGTTTGGATCGCTTAGTGATGCTGATGACTGGCGCCAAGTCGATACGTGATGTTATTGCATTCCCCAAAACGCAGAGTGCTGCTTGTGTAATGACTGACGCACCGGGTGTTGCTGATAACAAACAGCTGCGGGAGTTAAATATTCGTTTGCGCGAAAAGCCTAAAGCTGAGTAACTATTTTGTACAACAGCTGGTTATACAAAGGTGGAATTCATTCCACCTTTGTCGTTATGGGCAGGGCTGTATAGTCAATGGAGTTCCGACATTGGCAGCTCCGCAAGACCAGCTTCGCTTTTTAAAGACTGGAGGGTAGTCATGGCGGGTCACAGTAAATGGGCCAATATCAAGCACCGCAAGGCGGCGCAAGATGCTAAGCGCGGTAAGATTTTCACTAAAATTATTCGTGAGTTGGTGGTAGCGGCAAAAGCAGGTGGACCTAACCCCGAGGATAACCCCACACTGCGTACTGCAATTGATAAGGCGCTGGGCGCAAACATGAGGCGCGATACCATTGATAAGGCGGTTGCCCGTGGTGCCGGAACCAACGATGAGGATAACTATGAGGCAGTAACCTATGAAGGTTATGGTGCTGGTGGTATCGCTGTATTGGTAGAGTGTTTAACCGATAATCGTAATCGTACTGTTGCCGAAATACGTCATGCTTTTAGTAAGCGAGGTGGCAACTTGGGTACTGATGGCTCAGTGGCATATTTGTTTAACCGCGTTGGCCAGATCAGTTTTGCTCAGGCCGATGAGGAGCAGGTGATGGAGGTGGCGCTGGAGGCGGGCGCTGAAGATGTTATTGCCAATGATGATGGTTCGGTGGATGTATCAACTGCATTCGAGGATTTTCTCTTGGTCAAAGATGCGATGATCGCTGCTGGTTTGCTGCCTGATCACGCTGAAGTCGCTATGGTTCCTTCTATTATGGTTGAATTGGATGCAGATACAGCAGAAAAAGCCATCGGTTTAATCGATATGCTTGAGGATCTTGATGATGTGCAAAACGTGTATACCAATGCAGATATTTCTGATGAAATAATGGAGCAGCTCGCCTAGTGTAGTGGCGACTTGGAGTCGCGTTATTTACGATGCCAGGTCGCCGCAGCGACTACTGAATAAAAATACAGTAAAATAGTATCGCGGGTGTTGTGGAGACAGCACCTTCCTGCCAGAATAGCCTTATTATAAGCCCCTATAAAGGACATCGCCGCTAGCAGCGTTGGTTGTTTGGCGGCGGACTTCTATTTTTACAATAATTATTGGTGCAAAATGCTAATGCTATGTCGTTAATTTTGGGGATTGATCCTGGCTCGCGTAAAACGGGTTTTGGCCTTATTAATGTTAATGGTGGCCGGCATGAGTACATCAGCAGCGGTGTCATTCGTTTACCTCTCGATCAAGAGCTACCACAGCGTTTAAAAGTGTTAGTTGCCAGTCTCAGTGAAATTATTGAAACCTACTGCCCGCAGCAAGTTGTGGTGGAGCAAGTGTTTATGGCTAAGAATGCGGGTTCTGCTTTAAAATTGGGGCAGGCTCGAGGCGCTGCAATAGCTGCTTGTGTTACCCAGGATCTAGAAGTGGCTGAGTATTCTGCCCGGCAAATAAAGCAGGCTGTAGTCGGCTCCGGTGCTGCGACTAAAGAGCAGGTTCAACATATGGTCAAAGTTTTATTAAAATTGCCGGCGATGCCGCAAGAAGATGCTGCAGATGCTTTAGCAGGAGCAATTTGTCATGCCAATATGCATGCTAGCTTGATTAATATGGCAGGGGCTACCCGTATTCGACGAGGCCGCTTGCGTTAAGTACTATCTACGCTCGATATTTATTTAATAGGCTTTAATGAGGAGTGCTACATTGATTGGCCGGATTCAAGGATTGCTGCTGGAAAAACAGGCACCTGATTTACTGGTAGACGTAAACGGTGTTGGCTATGAAATACACGCACCTATGACAACAATCTATCAGCTGCCTGAGGTCGGAGCGAAGGTGACGTTGCACACGCATTTTGTGGTGCGTGAAGATGCGCAGTTGCTGTATGGTTTTGCCAGCGTAGCTGAGCGCAGCTTGTTTCGAGCCTTGATTAAGGTCAACGGTATCGGGCCCAAGTTAGCCTTAACGATATTGTCGGGCATAGAAACTGATGAGTTTGTGCGCTGTGTTCTCGATGGTGATACTGCATCTCTGATACGCTTGCCCGGTGTTGGTAAAAAAACCGCTGAGCGCTTGTTAGTTGAAATGAAAGACCGTTTGAGTGATTGGCCTATTGAGAGTGCTGGGCCGGGGGCTGACAGTATTGCCAGACGTTCAGCTAGTGGTAATGTCGCGGAGGCCGAAAGCGCGTTAGTGGCATTGGGTTATAAGGCGCAGGATGCGAGCAAGGCGATTGCAGCGATCAATAATAACGAAGGTGAAAGCAGTGAGCAGCTGATACGCTTAGCATTGAAAAACATGGTCAGCAAATAATCTAATTGATTAAGCATATTTAGCAATGGTTATATAAAAACATGATTGAAACTGATCGGCTTGTCGCTGCGACCGCTGAACCCAAAGAGAATTTTCAGGATCGTGCCATACGACCGAAAACGCTGCGGGAGTATATTGGTCAGCCAGTAGTTCGTGAACAGATGGATATTTTTGTCAGCGCCGCTAAATTACGCAAAGAGCCGCTTGATCATACTTTGATTTTTGGTCCGCCGGGCTTAGGTAAAACCACATTAGCAAATATTTTAGCAGCAGAGATGGGGGTGTCGCTCAAAACCACCTCTGGCCCAGTGCTGGAAAAAGCTGGTGATTTGGCTGCGCTGATGACCAATCTTGAACCGGGTGATGTACTCTTTATTGATGAGATACATCGTTTGAGCCCGCATGTCGAAGAGATTTTATACCCGGCGATGGAAGACTACCAGTTGGATATCATGATTGGCGAAGGCCCTGCGGCTCGTTCGATTAAGCTGGATTTACCTCCTTTTACCCTGGTGGGTGCGACCACCAGAGCGGGCCTATTAACCTCTCCCTTGCGCGACAGATTTGGCATAGTGCAGCGGTTGGAGTTTTATAATACCGCTGATTTGACCCATATCGTCAGCCGGTCAGCGACAATACTCGGCGTGGTTATGGATCAGCTTGGCGCCCAGGAGATCGCACGTCGCTCACGGGGGACGCCGAGAATTGCCAATCGTTTATTGCGCCGAGTTCGAGATTACGCTGAGGTGAAAGGCGACGGCAGTGTCAATCAGTCAATTGCTGAAAAAGCTTTGGATATGCTCAGTATTGATCTGCATGGTTTTGATCATTTAGATCGCAGGGTGTTGTTGGCTTTGATTGAAAAATTCGATGGCGGGCCAGTAGGGGTCGACAGCTTGGCTGCGGCGATCAGTGAAGAGCGTGGTACTATTGAGGATGTCATTGAACCTTTTTTGATCCAGCAAGGCTATATGTTGAGAACCTCTCGTGGCCGTATGGCAACACGTAGTGCCTACTTGCATTTTGGTATTGAGTTGCCACAAAGTCGTGATGGCCAAATTGAGATTCCTGGTGTTGATGGCGCAAACGAATGAATGAATTATCGGAACTGGCTATATTTCAATGGCCACTCAGGGTTTATATAGAAGACACCGACGCAGGCGGTATTGTTTACTATGTTAATTATTTAAAATATATAGAGCGTGCCAGAACCGAGTTTTTACGCAGCTTAGGTTTTGGCAAGCAGGCTATTTTTAATACTGATTTAATGTTTGTGGTGCGTGCGGTCAATAGTGAATATTTAAAGCCTGCATTATTAGATGACGAATTAATCGCTACCGCTGAAGTTGTTGAAGTGGGGCGGGTTTTTTTAGTAATGAGGCAATGTGTGTACCGCATTGAAAGTCGAGATTTAATCGCAAAAAATGAACTGCTGTTCAAGGCTGAAGTCAAATTGGCGTGCGTTGACCGGCAGAGTATTAAACCGCAACGTATTCCAGCGGATATGATTGCACTAATAAACAAATAATGGCTTGGTGATAGGGAGTAATAAATAGTGGCAGAAGAATTATCGGTATGGCAATTGGTAAGCGATGCCAGCTTAACCGTGCAGGCAGTCATGGCGTTACTTTTTATCGCTTCGTTTGTTTCCTGGTTTATGATCGTTCAGCGCGGGTTTTATTTTCGCGCTTGTAGTCGGACGGTGCGTATCTTTGAACAACAATTTTGGTCAGGTATTGATTTGAGCCAGTTGTTTAGAGAAGGCTCTGCTAAAGCTGAAAACGGCGTTGTTTTTGTCGGAATGGAGAGTATTTTTCGCGCTGGTTTTAAAGAATTTTCTCGGTTGCGTCAGCAGCCTGGTGTCGATGCTGATGCGATAATGGAAGGTGCCCAGCGGGCGATGCGCGTTGCTACCGCCAGAGAAGAAGAGCAAATGGATAAGCATTTATCTTTCCTGGCTACGGTCGGTTCAACCAGCCCTTATGTGGGCCTGTTTGGTACAGTGTGGGGTATCATGACCTCGTTCCAGGCATTGGCAACTATGCATCAGGCAACTTTGGCAGCGGTAGCGCCCGGTATTTCTGAAGCCTTGGTGGCTACGGCGATGGGTTTGTTTGCTGCGATCCCTGCGGTGGTAGCTTATAATCGTTTTTCATCGCAGGTTGATTTATTGCTGAATAAATATGATACCTTCAGTGATGAGTTTTACAGTATATTACACCGGCAGGCCCATACTTCTCTCACTACAGCAGCTGCTCCTGCGGCAAAAAAACAAGAGCCCACTGCTAAGTCACAATCTGGTGCATCACTCACGCGATCTTCACAACGATCTCCTGGAAAGGAGTAGGCGTTATGTCTAGAAGACACAAGCGTCGCAAACCCATGGGTGATATTAACGTCGTTCCGTATATCGACGTCATGTTGGTATTGTTGATTGTATTCATGGTGACAGCACCTATGTTGATGCAGGGCGTGAAAGTTGAATTACCTAAAGCAGCTTCGCTACCAGTAGGTAAGCAAGATGATGAGCCTTTAATAGTGTCAGTAAAAGCTGATGGGAGTTACTTTCTGAATTTAGGAGCAGATAAGGAAAAGTCGCAATCGCTGGCGGTGGTGCAGGACAAAGTTGGTAAAATTATGCGGCGCAAGCCCAATACAACAGTGCTAGTCTGGGGCGACAAAAGTGTGCCTTATGGTAATGTGGTCGAATTGATGTCGGCTTTGCAGGCAGCTGGTGCGCCTGCAGTTGGTCTTGTCACTGAAAATCCATGATACCTAATGTATAAATCACTGACCTTACCTCTGCTGATCACACTGCTTTTTCATGGTGTAATTCTGGCGATACTGCTGGTTGATATGCCAGAGTCACGGCCTATGGTTAAGCGTGCCGCGACCAAATATATTCATGCGGAGTTAGTAACACTGGATAAGGTGAAGGTTAATAAAACGACCCAAACTAAACCAGTGGAGAAAAAAGCACCTAAGGTTGAGCCCAAGCCGGATAATAGCAAAGCTGAAAAAGCCGCCGTTGCTAAAAAAGCTGAGCTTGAACAGCAGCGTAAGCAGCAAGCTGCCAAGCAGGAACAGCAAAAACAGAAACAAAAGCAAGAGCAGGTAGCACAGAAAAAACGCGAGGATCAACTGCGCCAAGAAGAGCAACAGCGCTTGCAGCAGCAGGAAATGATTGAAGCGATGGAAAAGGAGCAGCAACAAGCGCTGGCGATGAATGATATGGAAATGGCTAATTCCTATATCGCTCTAATTACTGAGGCGATTCAGAACAATTGGAATCGCCCACCCAGTGCGCGTAATAGTATGGAAGCCGAGTTAGTGTTGCAGTTGGTACCCACTGGCGAGGTGGTGAGTGTTAAGATTTCTCATAGTAGTGGTAATGCAGCCTTTGATCGCTCGGCAGAAACTGCGGTATTAAAGGCTGAGCGCTTTCCCGAATTACAAAAATTACCTGCTCGGGTGTTTGAGCAGCATTTTCGTCGATTAACATTGAAATTTAAACCAGAGGACTTACGGCTGTGATGCGTGCCATCGTTGTGTTTATTTTAGTATTTGCTACTAGCCCAAGCTGGGCTCAACTCACTATTGAAATTACTCAGGGGCAGGACGATCCAACCTCTATAGCGGTAGTGCCTTTTGGCTGGAAAGGGGCGGGATTGCCTAGTCAGGATGTTGCCGCCATCGTCGCCGCAGATTTACAGCGAACAGGACAGTTTGCTCCAGTTGACCGAGAAGATATGTTGGGTCGCCCTCAGGAGGCCAGCGAAGTTTTTTACCGGGATTGGCGTGCTTTGAATGTGGACTACCTATTGGTCGGTAAATTGGCACCTAATGCGAGTGGCGTTGTTGCAGAGTATGAGCTGTTTGATGTTTATACGCAGCAAAAAGTATTGGGTGGGAGTGAGTATGGCCCTGCAGATAATATTAGAGCCGTAGCCCATGCTGTGAGTGATCGCATTTACGAGAAGTTAACCGGCATTCGTGGTGCCTTTAGTACGCGGTTGCTTTATGTGTCGGCGGTAGATCACGGTAACAACCGCTCTACATTTAGGCTGCTGGTTTCTGATATGGATGGTGCCAGAGAAAAAGTAGTTTACGAAAGCTCAGAGCCTATTCTTACGCCAAGCTGGTCTCCCGATGGCGAAAATATCGCCTATGTCTCATTTGAGACCACCAGGCCTGCTATTTATATACACAACCTGCGTACCAATGTGCGTACTCAGTTAACTAATTTTCAAGGTTTGAATGGCGCGCCAGCCTGGTCGCCTGATGGCAAGCAGTTGGCAATGGTATTGTCGAAAGACGGCAGTCCAGATATCTACGTGATGGACATTGCTACGCGGGCTTTAAAGCAAGTGACGCGCCATTTCGCCATCGATACCGAGCCATCGTGGATGCCTGACGGACGGTCTATTATTTATACCTCCGACCGTGGCGGCAAACCACAAATTTATCAGGTTACATTGGCAACAGGTTATGAAGAGCGCGTGACCTATGATGGTGATTACAATGCGCGGGCGAGGGTAGTTCCTGATGGTAGTGGCATTATTATGGTACACCGGTCTGCCGGCCACTATCAGATTGCCTTGATGGATATTCAGAGCGGTAAGATACACTCGTTAACCACAACAGATTTGGATGAGTCGCCTAGCATCTCCCCTAATGGTGCAATGCTTTTATATGCGACCAAGCATCAGGGTAAAGGGATCCTGGCTGCTGTATCGCTGGATGGTGGAGTGAAGTTTCGTTTGCCGTCGCGCTATGGTGACGTGCGTGAGCCCGCTTGGTCGCCGTTTTTGAATTAATCGAATGGCTTGAAGTCATATATTTGAGCACAGAAAAATATATATTGCTTTGCACGTCAATTTTGCTATTTTGCTAGTGACTTTGTGCTAGATCACCGTAAAATGCGCGATACAAGGATAAACATTGACTGAGTAGCATAGCCCGCAAGGTGATTTCCGGCTAGACTATGCTTCAGTCGTAAACTAGAGTCGTTGTAGATTGGCTGTTATAGCTTCGCAGTACAGCTCTAGGTTCAAAGTTTGCTTTGGACATGAAAGAAATCACCCACTTTGACAATTAGACTATCTAGGATTGAACATGGAACTTAAAAAAATTAAATTACTAAGCGCGCTGCTTGCTTCTGTATTATTAGTAGGCTGTGCTTCAACTAATACTAATGACGATGCAGCAGCTGCTGAAGCTGAAAGAGTGGCAGCAGAACAAGCAGCTGCTGAACAGGCAAGAATTGATGCTGAAGCTGCTGCTAAAGCTGCCGCTGAAGAAGCTGCTGCCAAGTTGCAACGCGTCTTTTACTTTGACTTTGACCAGGCTACCTTGTCTGCAGAAACTCGTGCAGCGCTTGATGCCCATATTGCTGTGTTAAAAGACAGCAACGTTAAAGTTCGTTTAGAAGGACACACTGACGAACGCGGTACTCGCGAATACAACATGGCACTGGGTGAGCGTCGTGCTAATGCCGTTGCTAACTACTTAATCATTAATGGTATTGCACGCTATCGCGTTGAAACGGTAAGCTATGGCGAAGAGCGTCCACTTGCATCAGCCAGCAATGAGTCTGCTTGGAGTGCGAACCGTCGCGTTGAATTAAAGTAGTCGTTAGTCGACGCTTTACTTTTTAGCTATTGATCATTTTGGATCGATACTGACAAACTAGAAATCATACTTATGTCTATTCGATTAAAAAATCATGCCGCACTGTTTATCAGTGCGGCTTTTCTTTTTAGTTCACCTGCTTTTGCACAGGCGCCTATTGTTGACGCCAGTGCGCCGTCGTCCATAACAACCCGCCAAGCGCAAATACCTGAAGCTAAACCCATAGCCTCAGAGCAAAGCCAGTTGTTTTACCAGCTTCAATTATTGCAACAAGAAGTGATGCAGCTTAGAGGTTTGGTAGAAGAGCAGGCGCACTCCTTAGAGCGCGTGAAAGAACAGAATCGAGAGCGTTATATCGACCTTGATCGACGCTTGGGTGAAATCGTCGCAGCACCGACAGCAGAAACAGGTGTGGCTGCTCTGCCAGCTAAGTCGACCACGGAACTGAAAGGTGAAAAACAAGCTTATGATCAAGCTTATACGCTGGTCAAAGAGCGCCGCTTTGATGATGCTTTAGAAGCCTTTAAACAGTTTTTAATCGACTATCCCGGTGGTAAATATACCGCTAATAGCTATTACTGGATGGGTGAGCTTTATCAGGTAGTTACTCCGCAAAACCTGGAGGGGGCTCGTCAATCCTTTACCCAGTTATTAGAGCAATATCCTACTAATACCAAAGCTGCCGATGCAATGTATAAATTGGGCAAGGTTTATTACCTAAAGGGTGATAAGACTAAATCCAAACAGCTGCTGGAAAAAGTTATTGCCGAATACAGTAAAGGCACTAGCTCATCAACAGCGGATAAAGCGCAGCAATTTATCAACACTAACTTTTAATATCCCCTTCTTTAAGCTCCAGCTTATTGTGTACACATGAGTTAGAGCTTGATCACTGCTTATTCGCAGAGCCAGCAATGACAGATCTTAGAATTACTGAAATATTTTACTCCCTGCAGGGAGAAGCTCGAACTGTTGGCTTGCCAACAGTTTTTGTGCGTTTAACCGGTTGCCCCTTACGTTGTGGTTATTGCGATACCGAGTATGCCTTTCATGGTGGGCAAAAGCAGAGCTTATCTTCGATACTGGAACAAGTAGCTAGCTATAAGCCTCGCTATGTAACCGTGACCGGTGGTGAGCCGTTAGCCCAGCCCAATTGTCTGCCTTTACTGACAGCGTTGTGTGACCAGGGTTATGAAGTGTCTCTTGAGACAAGTGGTGCCATTACCCTGGAGGGCGTTGATCCACGTGTGGTCAAAGTTATGGATTTAAAAACACCTGGCTCCCAAGAGTTGTCGCGTAACCTGTATAGCAATATCGACATGTTGACCACTAATGATCAGCTTAAGTTTGTTATTTGTGATCGCGCAGATTACGAGTGGGCTCGATTTAAGCTGGACGAATACCGTTTAATGGATAAAGTAGGTGAGCTATTGTTTTCCCCTAGCTTTGGTCAAATTGATGCGGCTGAATTGGCTGGTTGGATTATTGCCGATAATTTACCGGTTAGATTTCAGCTGCAGTTACATAAAATACTTTGGAATGACGCGGCGGGGCATTGAGCTGCCCGTACAGTGGTACGTGATAGATAGGTTGTAATGCTATGTTAGAGAAAAAAGCAGTAATTTTAGTCTCAGGCGGGCTTGATTCTGCCACTGTGTTGGCCATGGCCCAAGAACAGGGTTATGCCTGCTATACCTTGGCGTTTGATTATGGCCAGCGTCATCGGGTCGAGTTAGCTGCCGCGCAGAAAGTATCTTCGTCAATGGGGGCTGCTGAGCATCGAGTGTTTAACCTCGATTTAAGCGCCTTTGGTGGGTCAGCCCTAACGGATAATGCTATTGATGTCCCTGACCATATTGATGGCGTTGTGGGCATTCCTATAACCTATGTGCCGGCCAGAAACACCATATTCCTTTCCATTGCACTGGGGTGGGCTGAGGTGCTTGGAGCACAGGATATATTTATCGGAGTAAATGCCGTTGACTACAGTGGTTATCCTGATTGTCGCCCTGATTACATTGCCGCTTTCCAGCACATGGCGGATATCGCCACCAAGTCCAGCATCGAAGGGCAGGGGCTTGCCATTCGAACACCGCTGATAGATTTGTCCAAGGCGGATATCATTCGTGAGGGGATAAGGTTAGGGGTAGATTACAGTCAAACGGTATCTTGTTACCAAGCTGACAGCCAAGGACGGGCCTGTGGAAAATGTGACAGTTGCTACTTGCGCGCAGAGGGATTTAATGCATCAGGCGTCGCAGACCCCACACGATATAAAAATTAACAAAAAAATCACTAAGTCATTGAAAAAGACTTGTTTTCTCCCGTGAAATCATTATTATACGCACCTCCTTCAGGGGCCGTTAGCTCAGTTGGTAGAGCAGTTGGCTTTTAACCAATTGGTCGCTGGTTCGAATCCAGCACGGCCCACCATTTTTAAGGCTTGTAGAGTGTTCGTCTCGCAAGCTTGTCCCACAAATGGTAGATTGTCCCACAAGGCATTCATCGAACCCTGTTGATAATAGGCTCTACCCAATTAACGGGGGATGGCATTCATCGGCTCTACCCAATTAACGGGGGATGGCATTCATCGAACCCTATTAATAATACCATCCCACCCGCAGTGGGTTAGCACTCTCAACCTG
>Ga0172382_10001452_pt1 | contig 42366 bp, 41 predicted proteins | sample Leawel138RmetaG_FD_122245 | JGI IMG/M metagenome (GOLD analysis project Ga0172382, IMG submission 122245) | Leachate microbial communities from a municipal landfill in Southern Ontario, Canada - Leachate well 138R metaG | ecosystem: Engineered > Solid waste > Landfill > Unclassified | place...
GAAAAAGGAAGCCATCCTTAAGTTTATCCTCTACAGTGCTGTCAAAAATTCTTGCTAAGAAGGCAAGAAATTGCCGAGGGAATATAAAATCAGAAAGCAGAAGGCGCACATGCTTCAACTGAATCACAATTATCCAACTATGCATTTATTTTCAAAAACTATTTAAACGTTTAATAAAGTTAGTTTATTGTGAGCCTAACAACAACCATAGTTAGTTTTTTTTACAATCCGATTAGCTCTCCAACTTTGATTGCTTACTTAGCTTCTGTTATTGGAAAAATTATTTATGAGTCTATCAAAAAGAAACATTTAACTATTCAAATTGCCATACAAGATGGTGGTATGCCAAGTTCTCACACAGCAATAGTTGTTGGACTGTCAACAGCAATTTTTTTGCATGAAGGAATGTCTACTGTATTTTGGGTTTCTTTAGTCTTTGCATTTGTAGTGATGAAGGATGCGATAGGTATAAGGTGGGAAACAGGTCAACAGGCGAAGGTAATAAATAAAATGATGAAAAAACTACGTATGGGAAAAGTAGTTGATGAAGAATTAAAAGAATTGTTAGGACACACTGAGGCCCAGGTATTAGGGGGATTTATTTTTGGTGTCCTCTTCTCCTATTTGGGGTATACTGCTTTTTTTGGATAATTTATTGAATTTGGAGTACTTCTATTTTCATTAAAATACTTTCAAACTAATCTAAATTAATTTCAATCAAAAACCTTTACTTTATCGTTTTTTTTAAAGATTAAAAAATAACTTCTAACAAAGAAGTTTTTAAGTAAAATGGATTCATAATTCTCTATGGGTACCAACTACCTCACCGTGAAAGGCGCTTCAGAACACAATCTTAAAAATATAGATGTTCAATTCCCTAGGGAGAAGCTTATCGTGGTAACAGGAGTTTCAGGTTCCGGTAAATCTTCTCTTGCGTTTGATACAATTTATGCAGAAGGCCAGAGGCGTTATGTTGAATCTCTTTCTGCTTATGCTAGACAGTTTTTAGGTCTAATGGAAAAGCCTGATGTCGAATATATAGAAGGACTATCTCCTGCAATTTCAATTGAACAAAAAACAACTTCTAAAAATCCAAGATCCACCGTTGGTACCGTTACAGAAATTTACGATTACCTAAGACTACTTTATGCAAGAATTGGAATCCCATACTGTTCAAACTGTGGCAAACAAATAAAACAACAAACAGTAACAGAAATTACTGATCAAGTTCTATCTTTTCCTGAAGGTACAAAAGTAACTGTCTTGGCTCCCGTAGTACGTGGCAGAAAAGGGGAGTATCCAACATTACTTAAGGAAATAAATGAAGAAGGTTTTGCAAGGGCAGAAGTTGACGGGGAAATAAAAGAGTTAAATACAGAAATAAGGCTTGAGAGATACAAAAAACACGATATTAATATTATAATAGATAGGCTTATTCTAAAAGATGGAATCTCCCCACGGCTTTATGAAGATATTGAGCTTGCATTGAAAAAAGGCGAAGGAATAGTATTTGTGGACATTAATGACGAAAGAAAGACCTTTTCTGAACACTTTGCATGCACAGATTGCGGTATAAGTTTAGAAGAAATAACTCCTAGGATGTTTTCATTTAATAGCCCATATGGGGCATGTCCTTCATGTCATGGACTTGGATTTAAGCAAGAGTTTGATCCTGATCTTATCCTCCCAAACAAAGATTTATCTCTTGTTGAGGGTGCGGTTGATGTATGGAATACTAAATTAGAAGGGTTTAGGAGACAGACTCTGGAGGCCATTTCTAAAAAATTTAATTTCAGACTTGACGTACCCGTTAAAAATTTGTCACAAAAGCACCTAGATATTTTATTGTATGGAACAACTGATAAAGTAAGGTATAATTACCGTTCTCGAAACACGCCATCCTATTGGACTTATGAAGGAACATATGAAGGTATAATTCCTTGGCTTGAGAGAGTATATCAAGAAACTGATTCTGAATATAGGAAGGAACAATTTGAGAAATACATCAGATTAAAACCATGTGAAGTATGCAACGGTAAAAGATTGAAACCTGAGACTTTAGCTGTGAAGATCCAAGGAAGTTCGATAATTGACGTAACTGAACTTCAAATTAGCAGTTGTTATAAGTTTTTTATTAAACTAGAAGAAAAACTAACTGAAAAAGAGAAAATTATCTCAAAACAGATACTAAAGGAAATAAAAGCTAGATTAGGATTTCTTTTGAGTGTAGGGCTTGACTACCTAACTTTAGATAGACGGGCTGGAACTCTTTCAGGAGGAGAATCCCAGAGGATTAGGCTTGCAACTCAAATAGGATCTCAGCTTGTAGGTGTTCTCTACATATTAGATGAGCCAAGTATAGGCCTTCATCAAAGGGACAATGCAAAATTGATTGTCATGCTGAAAAGATTAAGAGATATTGGAAACACAGTAATTGTCATTGAACATGATGAAGAAATGATGCTATCTTCAGATTATCTTGTAGATATAGGGCCTGGAGCAGGTGTTCATGGGGGGGAAGTTGTTGCAGTTGGGTCTCCAGAAGAAGTTAAGCAAAATCCTGATTCACTTACTGGGAAATATTTATCACGAAAACTTAAAATTAACGTTCCTAAAATTAGAAAACAAAGTGATACGTTTATCACAATTAAAGGGGCAAGACAATTTAATCTAAAAAACATCGATGTAAAAATTCCTCTTGGTTTATTTGTATGTGTTACTGGAGTTTCGGGTAGCGGAAAAAGTACTTTGATTAATGAAATATTATACAAGGATTTAGCAAAAAAATTTTATAGGGCTGTAGATAATCCAGGGGACCACGATGAAATTTTGGGAATTGAAAATATTGATAAAGTGATTATTATCGACCAAAGTCCGATTGGGAGAAGCCCTAGGTCAAATCCTGCAACTTATACTGGTTTATTTACCCCGATAAGAGAGCTTTTTTCTGAACTTCCCGAATCAAAGAGGCGGGGATTTAAGAAAGGCAGATTCTCGTTTAATGTGAAAGGAGGAAGGTGTGAAAATTGCAGAGGGGACGGACTAATTAAAATTGAAATGCATTTTTTGCCTGACGTTTACGTTAAATGTGAAGAGTGTAAAGGTGAGAGGTATAACAGAGAAACTTTAACTGTCAAATACAAGAAAAAATCAATTTCTGAAGTCTTAGATATGACAGTCGAAGAAGCCTTGCGCTTTTTTGAAAATATACCAACTATAAGAAATAAACTTCAGACCCTTTATGATGTGGGTCTATCATACATTAAAGTTGGACAGCCTGCAACTACTCTTTCAGGGGGAGAAGCACAAAGGGTCAAATTGTCAAAGGAATTATCTAAGAAGGCTACAGGAAAAACTCTTTACATATTGGATGAACCTACAACTGGACTACATTTCCACGATGTTAAAAAACTACTTGATGTTCTTTTGCGCCTGAGAGAAAATGGCAATACAGTTCTCGTTATTGAGCACAACATGGATGTAATTAAAACTGCCGACCATATAATTGACCTTGGTCCCGAAGGAGGTCAAAGAGGCGGGGAAATTTTAGTTGAAGGTACCCCTGAAGAAGTAATAAAATCCCCTAAGAGCCATACTGGAAGATTTCTAGAAGAAGTTCTAAAAAGAGATGGGGTCTTGAATTAATTTCATTGATTCAATTTCTTTATCTTTTCTAATACTCGCAATTAATCATTGATTATTAATCTTATGTAATTATTGTTTATCAATATTGTTATTTATTTTTATCAATATCGAAAGCTTTATATATTATTGATGATAATATTGATACGCACTAGAGGTGATAGATATGAATAAAATAACTGCTATATTGGTGATGGGACTTTTAATGGCCTCAATCGCCCCTATGCTGGGAGAAACGTGTTCAACGGACGAACAAAATAATAATACTGTATGTTCAAACAGTACAACATCAGCAGTATCAAAAATTGTTGCTAAGAGTTTCCTTAACCACTTAAGAAAAGGTTCGATGGATTTAAACGGTAATAAGCTAGTACATTCAATATTAACGCCAATGGGAGATTTAAAATTGACCTCTCCACTATTACAGCAGCACTTTGGAACTTATGATTTTGCTAATGAAAGAGGCACACCAGGATGGCACTCATACGACGTTCAGCCACTAACAAAAACACAAAAAAAGTACGAACCGGCAATACCAAGAATCTACACTACAAATATATCAGATGACGAATAAAGGATATTATACTCCCTTTATTTTTGAATTTATTTATTTTCCCATTCATTATAATGGATTCTATTTTCTTCAAATTTTTTTAATTGCGGCTTTCCTTCGTTGAGATAGTCAATTGAGATTAGCGATACGGGAAATATATTCTCAGGCAAATTAAGTATTTCTCTGATCCCTTTTACTCTTTCTTCGTCAGGATAAATTCCAAGCCAACATGCTCCAAGTCCCAGCGAATGTGTAGCTAAAAGGATATTTTCAGTTGCTGCAGAACAATCAATTGTATAAAAATATCTTTTGTAATATTTAAGTCACCAGCAACTAGAATGGCCATTGGTGCATCATAGAGCATCTTTGAGTTTGGATGAAAAGAAGAATTTTATTCGATACTTTTCTATTGTCTATTAATACAAAATGCCATGGTCTCTCATTTTTTTGGGAAGGTGCATTCATAACAGCTTCTAAGATTTTTCTTACATGGCTTTTAGGCACCTTATCTCTCTTGTATTTTCTAATGCGCCTTCTTGACATAATAACATCTAAAAAATCCATAATATTGCCAAACTGTATACTAACAACTTATATAAAAATATAGCGTTGTAAAATATGATTTTTTACTATCTAAGTCAACATATAGCCTAATTTCCCTCTTTTTTTATAAAAATTGGAATAAAACTTTTAATAAATTAGATTATTCGGTAAAAATCTTTTTTTTAAATAGAAAACCTTTTTAGAAGTAAAAATAATAGTAGATAATAAACATTAAAGTGATTTTATGACAAAAGAACTATCTTCAGATATGGTGAGAAAAACATTTGATAAAAATAAATTAAAATGTAAAAGTAGCCAAGAAGTATCTCCTCTAGAAGACATAGTGGGCCAGGATAGAGCATTAAAAGCTCTGAAATTTGGACTTGAAATAAACGAGAAAGGATTTAATATTTTTGTTGCAGGGTTTCCAGGGACTGGAAAAATGACTGCAGTAAAGAGTTTTTTGGATAAACTTGCTGAAGATCAAACTGTACCTTATGACTGGTGTTATGTTAACAATTTTCTAGAGCCTTATGAGCCTAAAGTAATTAGATTAAATGCAGGCCAAGGAAAGGTCTTTCAAAAAGATATGTCCAATTTCCTAAATGAAGCTAAAATTAATCTTCCAAAAGCCTTTGAAAGTGAAGATTTTGCTTTAAAGAGAGAGGCCACTATTCAGAAAATTGATGCTGAAAGAAATAAAATCTTTTCCGAACTAAATAGAAAAGCAGAGAAAGAAGGATTAATTGTTCAGAGTACCCCAATGGGATTTATTTTTGTTCCTATTGTCAGTGGCAGGCCAATGACTGAAGAGGAGTTTATAGCTCTAAATCCCGAAACAAAGGACGATATACAAAAAAAGAGGGATAAATTAAACTCAGAATTAAGATTAGTGTTCAGGCAGCTAAAAGAGCTTGACAGTAAAACATTTGAAGAAATAAAAGAATTAAATAAAGAAGTAGCCCTTTTCACAATGAGCCATTTGGTAGACGATTTGAATAAAAAATATTCTGATTATCCTGATATTATAAACTATTTAAAAGAAGTACAGGAAGATATATTCGATAATTTAGCCTTATTCTATAAGCCAAATGTTCCGCAAGTTCCAGTTCAAGCGCCATGGGCAGAGGAATTGCCATTTAGAAAATATGCGGTCAACCTATTCACAGATAACTCAACACTGACAGGAAGACCAGTAGTCGTGGAGCTTAATCCAACATACCAAAATCTCTTTGGAAGGATAGAGAAAGAAGCACAGTTTGGGATGCTCACTACTGATTTTACCATGATAAGAGGAGGGTCTATACATAAGGCAAATGGCGGATACCTCGTAATACCCGCTGAAGAATTAGTAAAGAATCTTTTTTCATATGATGGTTTAAAAAGAGCATTAAGCAGTGAAGAAGCCATAGTTGAGGAGGCTGGAGAGCGACTTGGATTTATCACAACAAAAGGATTAAGACCTGCCCCTATACCATTAAACACTAAAGTCGTTATTATTGGCAATCCAATGGTATATCAAACTCTTTTTTCACTTGATCCGAATTTTAAAGAGCTCTTCAAAGTCAAGGCAGAATTTGATATTAATATGGATTTTAACGATGGCAATGTTAAAAACTATGTTTCATTCATATGTTCACTTTGCTCAAAAGAAAACTTATTGCACCTTGATTCTTCAGCAATAGGGAAAGTTATCGAGTATGGTGCAAGATTGGCCGATGATCAAGAGAAATTATCTACAAGATTTGCAGATATAGCAGATATTATGCGTGAAGCAAACTTTTATGCCAAACAAGACAATAATAATTTAATAAAAGACCTTCATATAATAAAAGCTGTCGAGGAAAAAAATTATCGTTCAAATCTTATTCAAGAAAGATTAAATGAAATGGTAACTCGAGGATTTTATCTTATTGAAACTGAAGGAGAAGCAGTTGGTCAAATAAACGGTCTTGCGGTATTAAGTCTAGGGGATTATGCATTTGGAAGACCATCTAGAGTTACCGCTACTGTAAATATTGGCCGCGGGGGAATTATAGATATTGAGCGCGAAGCTAAGATGGGAGGAAATATTCATTCGAAAGGTGTAATGATATTAGGTGGTTATCTAGCAGAAAATTTTGCACAAGATAAACCATTAAATCTCACTGCGAGACTCGTATTCGAACAAAATTATGAAGGTGTTGATGGGGATAGTGCATCAAGCACAGAACTTTATGCAATATTATCTGCTCTATCTGAAGTTCCAATAAAACAATACTTCGCAGTCACAGGATCTGTTAATCAGAAAGGTGAGGTACAGGCAATAGGGGGCGTTAACTACAAGATTGAAGGATTCTATGAGATTTGCAAGGCCAAAGGACTCAATGGAAAGCAAAGTGTTTTGATTCCAAGGAGTAATGTTCAAAATTTAATGCTTAAAGAAGAGGTCGTCGAAGCAGTAAAAGAAGGAAAATTCCATATATATTCAGTTGATAATATCAAGGAAGGAATTGAAATACTGACAGGAAAAAAAGCCGGAGAAAAAGGACCAGACGGTAAGTATCCAGAAGATACAATTTATGGAATGGTTGATAAACGCCTCAAAATTATGGCTGAAAAAATGGAAAAGACTACAGAGGAAAAAGAAAAATAATCATCAATTTTGAAATAGGAGGTTATAAAATGGTAAATGTTAAAGAAGTTGGAGAAATCTACAAATGTGAAATTTGTGGAAATATTGTGGAAGTGTTGGAAGTTGGTGGTGGAGAACTAATCTGCTGCGGAGAGCCAATGATTTTACAGGAATAGGTGTTATAGATGGTTAAGATCGGAGAAAAGATTCAGGAAGCTGATTGGAAAAAAGAAAAGCATGTACCAGTTATAGACTGCCCTGATTCTGTAAAAGCAAACGAGGCATTTGAAGTCAAAGTTGCCATCGGTAAAGATATAGCTCACCCAAATACAACTGAACATCATATCAGGTGGATAATGCTTTACTACCAGCCCGAAGGTGAAAAATCATTATACCAAGTCGGAAACTACGAGTTCACTGCGCATGGAGAGAGTACACAGGGGCCAAATACTGGCCCAGTATATACAAATCATGAAGTAAAAACATCTCTAAAAATAGTAAAATCTGGAACACTCTTTGCAGTTTCACTATGTAACATTCATGGCCTATGGGAATTCTCAAAGGAAGTTAAGACTAATTAATTTTATTTTTTATCTCATTCTTTTTATAATTGACATTCCAATTACGCATATTAAGTGACAAGTGTGAATAAATGAATAGTTAAATAAAATTTTGATTAACTTGACCCTATTTTCTCTATTGGTTAAATTTACATCCCAATAGCAGGTTTTAGTTGTCATGGGCCACTTGATTGATTTTGCCTTGAAAAGAGAGTATGAAAGCCTTCAGAAGCTAGGCGACAGATTAAACGATATTATCCGCTTCATACTCCTTCTAAAAGGATGGTCTAGCGTTAGCCATCAAAAAATTTTGGGAGATAAAGCGCCCGAAGATTTATAAAATTGAAAAGATAGGGAAAAAATAGAGGTTAATCGTAATTCTCTTAATTTTTTTATTTTTAATTAAATGATTGAGAATTAAAAATTATTCTTAATGGCTCTTTAGTTCTGTTTAATAACGTTATTCTAATACTAAGTTTTTTAAAAGAGTACATCTTTGATAAATCATGAAAAGAGAACTTCTAATGGGTAATGAAGCAATTGCCTTAGGAGCTTTTGAGGCGGGAATTGAAGTCGTTGCAGCTTATCCTGGTACTCCCTCAACAGAAATACCTGAAACTGTAGCACGATTTGCAAAGCAATATGGTGTTTATGTTGAATTTTCTACAAATGAAAAAGTTGCCCTTGAAGTTGGCATTGGAGCGTCTTGGGCAGGGAAAAGATCTCTTGTTACAATGAAGCATGTAGGAATAAATGTTGCATCTGATTCCTTAATGACCTTGGCATATACCGGTATTGATGGAGGATTTGTCCTTGTTTCTGCAGATGAACCTGAGTGTCACTCCTCACAAAATGAACAGGACAACAGACTATTTGCCAGATTTGCAAACATCCCATGTCTTGACCCTTCTTCTTCCCAGGAAGCGAGGGACATGACTTTATTTGCATATGAGCTTTCTGAGAAATTTTCTATACCAGTAATCCTAAGGCCAACAACTAGAGTATGTCACAGTAGGGGTGATGTGAGATTAGGTGAAATAAATATTCAAAAAAGAGAAGGAAAATTCTCTAAGGATGTTTCAAAATATATTGCAGTTCCTGCGCATGCTAGAATACTACATAAAAAACTTTTAGATAACATGGATAAAGTAAGAGAATTTGTTGAAGAATCTAATCTTAATTATACTACCCCTGGAGATGGAAAGACCGGAATTATTGTCATTGGAGCATCTTTTAATTATTTGATGGAATCTCTCAATATTTTAGGTATCAAACCCCCCCTATTAAAAATTGGAGTTTCACATCCTTTAGCAAAAAATAAAGTATTATCCTTTATTAAAGATCTTGAAAAAGTTGTAATAGTTGAAGAGCTTGAGCCAGTAATTGAAAATGATGTAAAAATATTAATGGCAGAGAATCAATTGAACTTGAAACTATATGGGAAGAATATATTTCCACGAACTGGCGAATTTTCTACAGATTTAGTAACTGAAATACTTTCAAAATTCTTTAGAATTGATGTACCAAAAGAACAATCTAAAAATCTTACTATCCCTAACAGGGCCCCATTATTATGCGCTGGATGTCCGCATAGATCAACCTTTTACGCCATAAAAAAAGTTACGAGAGGCAAAGCTATATTTCCATCTGATATAGGATGTTATACCCTTGGATTTTCTAGGCCACTTCAAACAGTTGATACCTGTATTTCAATGGGGGCTAGTTTCGGGATTGCATGTGGATTTGCAAAATCTGTAAAAGAACCTATAATTGCAACTTTGGGGGATTCTACCTTCTTTCATGCAGGTATACCGCCCCTAATCAATGCCAAATATAATAACTCTAAAATTGTAGCTGTAATCCTTGATAATCTAACTACTGCAATGACGGGCCACCAACCACATCCTGGAACGCAGTTAACTGCTATGGGTGAACCTGCAAAATCTGTTTCTATTGAAAAGTTAATTGCTGGGATGGATATACCAGTTGAAGTTGTGAGTGCAACTGATGTAAAAGGGATTGAAGAGGCTCTAAAAAGAGGGCTTGAAAGCGAACAAGTATATGCAATAGTTTCTAGGGGCCCATGTGTACTTCTAAAAGGATTAGAAAAGAAACTTGCCTATGTGGTGGAAGCTTCAATTTGTAGAGCATGTAAAGCATGTATAAAGCTTTCAGGATGTCCTGCTTTAGAATTTAAGGATGGCCACTCAAGTATTAATCCAACAGTATGTACCGGATGCGGTTTATGTGCCTATATATGCCCAGTAGAAGCCATAGGCAGATAATTTTTATTAATCTATTTTTTATTATTAATTTTTTAATTACAATATTTTGTATTGAATATTTTTCAAATCCAAAATCTATATTTTTTTAAAAGTAATAAAAATTTTTAAATATATTATTTATTGCAGTTAGGCTTTTAATGTTGAAAAATAAAATATATTGAATGCTGTATATTTTATTATTTTATGGAGTTGAAGAAATGGTGGAAATAAAAGTTGATGTTAAGGGTCAAACTTGCCCAGTACCTCTAGTTGAATGTAGAAAAGCATTGCGAAAAGCTGCAGTCGGAGATATAGTAGAGATAGAGGGAACACATCCTGCATCTAAGAAGGAGATACCAATGGCTGTTAAGGCTTTAGGGTATCGGATTGTGTCCATTGAAGAGGAGGGTAATACGTGGAAGATAAAAATATGCAAGGAGTAACTAACCAAAAAAAAAATAAAGCCACGATAATTGTTCATAGCGGGGATATGGATAAGATTTACAGTGCCTTAATAATTGGAAATGGAGCACTTTCAATGGGTATGGAAGTTTCTTTGTATTTCACTTTTTTTGGACTTCAGAGATTAAAGAAAGGCGGACTTGAAAAAGGGCCTCTCTCGAAGATGCACATGCTGGGATTAGGTAAAATGATGATAAAGAACAAAATGAAAAAAGCTAATGTGGCTTCTCTAGAGAAAATGATAATCGACTTCAAAGAACTGGGGGGTAAAATACTGGCCTGTGATATGACTATGGAAGTAATGGGAGTAAAGCCTGAAGACCTAAGACAAGATTTAATTAATGATTATTGTTCCGTTGGAACATACATTCAAGAAGCAATGGAATCAAGCATGACTCTGTTTATATAATATGGTGAATCATAATGGAAAAATATATTTATCTTGATAATGCGGCTGCGACAAGATTGGACGAGAGAGTTTTAGAATCCATGAAAAAATATTTCTTTGAAGTTTATGCAGTTGCAACTTCAGAATTTGGATACTCATTAGGTATTGAAGCAAGAGAAGCGTTAGAAGAAGCTAGAGGACTTATTGCCAATTATATCGGAGCTGATTTTGGAGAAATTGTTTTCACTTCAGGAAGCACAGAATCTAGCAATATGGCTATAAAAGGAATTGCAATGGCACTAAAAGGAAAAAAAGGTAAGCACATAATCGTATCAAAAATTGAAGACTTTCCAGTTCTTAACAGTGTAAAGAGCCTTGAAAAACAGGGGTTTGAAGTTACCTATCTTGGTGTGGATCAATATGGCCTGATTGACTTTGACCAACTTGAAAAATCTATAAGAAAAGATACTATTCTAGTATCAATCCAACATGCCAATCAAGAAATTGGCACAATGCAAGATATCGCTAAAATAGCAAACATTTGTAAAAAAAAAGATGTTCTTTTTCATACAGATGCAACACATACCTTCACAAGAGTCCCAATTGATGTTAAGAAAATTCCAGTTGATCTAGTCACTTTGTCAGCCCACACTATTCATGGGCCTAAAGAAACTGGGGCATTATTTATTCGTAAGAATACTCCACTCTCAAAGTGGGTGGACGGAGGATTTCAAGAATTTAATAAACGTGCAGGATTAGAAAATATTCCAGGGGCAGTAGGATTTGCAAAGGCTATTGAATTAGTAACTCCAGAAGAAACTAAAAAAATAGAGCAGATGAGAGATCACCTTATTAAAAGAGTATTATTTGAGATACCAGACACAACTTTGAATGGGGATAGAGAAAAAAGAATTCCTCAAAATGCTAATATTACATTTCACTATGTAGAAGGAGAATCAATTACACTCCATCTTGACATGAGGGGTTTTTCGGTCAGCACAGGATCTGCATGCTTCAGTAAATCCCTTGAGGCAAGCCATGTTATAATGGGTATCGGAGGGGACCACGAGAGGGCACACGGCTCTGTTCGATTTACATTTGGTAGATACAATTCCCTTGATGATGTTGATTTAGTTGTGAGTAATATAGCTGAAGTTGTAGCTGAGCTTAGAAAAATTAGTCCGTTGGGTAAGAATCAATAAGGAGGGATTAAGATGAAATTTCCATATAGTGAAATAGTGTTGGAGCACTTTCGCCATCCACATAATGTAGGTAAAATAGAAAATCCAGATGGCAAAGCAACTGAAGGAAGCCCTGCATGTGGGGACATGGTTTCAGTTTATATAAAAGTAAATACTGAGACTAAGATTATTGAGGATATTAAATTTGAGTCTTATGGATGTGCTTCTAATATCGCAACAGGCTCGATTATTACGGATATGGCCAAGGGAAAAACTCTTGAGGAAGCAAAGAAAATTACTTGGCAGCAGGCGGCAGACGCTTTAGGCGGATTACCCACAATAAAAGCGCACTGTTCTGTATTGGCAGTTGAAGGACTAAGGGCAGCAATTCAAAATTATGAAGAAAAACATGGAATTATCACAGAGAAAGTTCCTACCACAATAGAAATTGTAAACAATAGATTGAAGAAGGTAATGAATCCTTTAACAGGTCTTGACGTTGTTAGAACGAATCTTATCAAAAAAATAGAAATTAACTACGGCAAAGTTTTACTTACAATAGATTTGCCCTCTAATCATCAATTCGCCAATTCGATAAGAGAAGAGATCAAAGAAAAGATTGAAACTCTATGGGATGTAAAAGAAGTAATTATTGAGTTTATAGATTAATTTTTTTTATAATAATTATTATTTCGTCATTCGCTTTAGATTTAGCTTTACCCATAAGTTAATAAAATAATATTTGCCATCATGATTAAAGCAATCATGTAAAAATCTAAGGGTATTAGTTATGGGCCAAACAGATGAAAAAATTTCTTTTGGAAATCCAATTATTATTGTCAGTATTTATTTTGTTATGGGAATTGTATGGGTTACATTCTCTGACGTATTCTTGGCGACACGTATAAAAGATGTTCCTACATTAGTTTTTTTTCAAACTATTAAAGATATATTATTTATATTATTGACTTCCTTATTAGTCTTTTATTTAATTAATCGTGGATTTAACAAAATTAAGTCTTCTGCCAAAATAATGACTGAAAGTGAGAGAAAGAATAAGATTGTACTGGACACGATTGGAGATATTATCCTTTACGTTGATAAATTCGGAAAAATATTGGACATTAATAAAAGAATTGAAACCAAATTGGGTTACAAGAAAGAAGAATTACTTGGGAAAAGTTTCTTGGATGTGGGGATTCTTGATGTCAAATATACCCCTACTTTAGCTAAGATGTATAGGCAAGGGATAAGCAATGCATCTAATGGAAGAGTAGAACTAGAATTAAATCATAAAAATGGCACTACAATTATGGCAGAAGCCAATAATAAGTTTATTATGCAAAATGGCAAAATCATCGGTGCAGTGACCGCATTTAGGGATATCACAGAAAGAAAAAAGGCTTTAGTTCAAATAGAAAATAATATTGAAAAGTTTGCCCATCTTATTGACCATATCAGGAATCCATTGGCAATACTTAGCACTTTCGTGCATGTTAAAATAAGTGAACCAGAGATAAAACAAAACTTATTAACTCAGATTGATAGGATAGATGAGGTCATAAAACAACTGGACGAAGGTTGGATGAATACCGAAGATACCAGAAAATTTTTGAAAGACTACAAATAAGTAATAATATCGTTAAGGAATGTCATTATCCGAAGATATCTAACCATTCTGATATTCCTATATTTTTCTTTACAGAAGTTTTGATAATTTTTATTTTGGGATTAAGAGAAAGACAATCCCTCTCCATTTTTTCAGGGTTTGCATCAACAGCTTCGGCGATATCAATTTTATTGATGATACATATATCCGAAAATCTGAATATTATTGGATGCTTCAATACTATATCATCTCCCTCACTTACACTGACAATAACAATCCTTTTGTCTTCACCTAGTGTAAAATCTGAAGGACATATTAAATTTCCCACATTTTCCATTATAAAATAATCAAGATCTTGGAGAATTCCTCTTTCCTCTAGGTCTTCCAACTCATGAGATATTAAAAACGCATCGAGATGGCACTCCTTTCCAGTATTTAATGGGATTACAAGGCATTGATGTTTTCTAAATCTATTGGAGTCATACTCAGCAACTACATCTCCTGCAATAACGCCAATTTTTTTTCCTTTTTTCACTAAAGCATCAATGGCAATTTCTATTAGGGAAGTTTTTCCAGAGCCTATAGCACCCATTACGTTATAAGATTTAATTCCATATTTCTTTAGAAGCTTACTATTATCATTTGCTATAATTGAATTCTCTTTGATGATATCTTTTTCAATATCAATCTCTGATGTTTTATGCATGATATAAAAAAATAAAATTTATTTAAATAATTAATCATATAAAAGTCATTTAAATCAATCATTAGAGGTTATTTTAAGGATATTAAAGAGCCACATTAGAATAATTTTTGCAATATCAAATTTTAAAAATCGTTTACCAAAAGATTTATAATTACCAAATTAATCAATAAAATAGTTTGGACTAACATGTGATTTGGAGGGATTTATATTAGCTTGGCGGTTTCTGAGGGTTATAATTATGATAAAGAGGGTAATACTGATTATGCAGAAGGGCCATTAAATTTGTCAGATAATGCGATAAAAGTATTAGAAAGGAGGTACCTAAAAAAGGATCAAGAAGGAAAGGTGATAGAAACTCCAAATGATCTCTTTTTAAGAGTATCAAAAAGCATCGCAATAGCCGATTTGCTTTATGATGAAAATGCAGATGTCGATGGACTAACTAAAGAGTTTTATGAAATGATGACAAATTTTGAGTTTCTTCCAAATTCACCTACATTGATGAACGCGGGGAGGGAACTTGGTCAATTATCTGCATGTTTTGTTTTACCTGTTGAAGATTCAATTGATAGTATCTTTGACGCAATAAAATACACGGCTTTGATCCACAAAAGTGGCGGTGGAACTGGATTTTCCTTCTCAAGGCTCAGACCTAAAAATGATGTAGTCCTGACAACTAAAGGCATATCAAGTGGTCCAGTTTCATTTATGACTGTATTTGACACAGCTACAGAAACGATAAAACAGGGTGGAACAAGAAGAGGTGCCAATATGGCGATTTTAAGAGTGGACCATCCTGATATCCTAGAATTCATTAAATGTAAAGAAGAGAATACCAAACTTAACAATTTTAATATATCCGTGGCGATTACAGATAAGTTCATCGAAGCATTTGAAAATGGAAAAGACTATGAACTTTTAAATCCGAGAACTGGGAAAATAGATGGCAAATTAAGTGCAAAAGAAGTTTTTAATCTAATAGTGCATATGGCTTGGAAAAACGGAGAACCTGGCATAGTATTTATTGATAGACTAAACAGAGGGAATCCAACCCCGTCTATAGGTGAAATTGAAAGTACCAATCCCTGTGGAGAACAACCTCTTCTCCCATATGAATCTTGCAATCTTGGTTCTATAAATATTTCAAAATTTTTAAAGAAAACTAATAAGGGATATGAAATAGATTTTGATCATTTAAGAGTTGTTGTAAAAAAGTCTGTACATTTTTTAGATAATGTTATTGATGTTAATAGATATCCTTTGGCCCAAATTGAGGACATGACAAAAGGCAACAGGAAAATAGGATTAGGGATAATGGGTTTTGCTGACATGCTTCTAAAACTTGGGGTACCATATAATTCAGAAGATGCAGTTGATCTCGCAAAAATCGTAATGAAATTCGTTAAAGAAGAAGCTACTGAAACTTCAAGAGAACTTGCTTCAAAGAGAGGGCCTTTTCCAAATTTTGAAAATAGTATATTTCACGACAGAAAGGAAATGCCAATTAGAAATGCTACTGTAACTACAATAGCACCAACTGGTACTATAAGTCTCATAGCAGGTAGTTCTAGTGGGATAGAACCCATATTTGCAATATCTTATATCCGAAATGTTATGGATAAAGATGAGCTTTTAGAAATCAATCCTGTTTTTGCAGAAATGTCTAATGAGCGCGGAATTTACAATCAAGAACTAATGAAGAGAATTGCAAGGGAAGGTACTTTAAAGAATATAGAAGAAATACCTGAAGACATTAAAAAAATATTTGTAACTGCTCATGATATTGTTCCAGAATGGCACATAAGAATCCAAGCTGCATTTCAAGAGTATACTGATAACGCCGTTTCAAAAACTATTAATTTTCCAAAAAGCGCAACTGAAAAGGATGTCATGCAAACTTATCTATTAGCTTACAGAAGTGGACTCAAAGGGACTACCATTTATAGAGATGGATCCAGAGATGAGCAAGTTTTGAATATTGGGAAAGTAAATAAGAAAGAAACTTCTATCCAAAAAGCTCCACGGCCAAGACCAAAAGTAACTAAAGGGTTCACTGAAAAGATACGAACTGGTTGTGGCAATCTTTATGTTACTATAAATGAGGATGAATATGGGCTTTGCGAAATATTTATGCAAATGGGTAAATCGGGGGGTTGCCCAGCGAGTCAGAACGAAGCAATAGCAAGATTAATATCATTGGCGTTGAGATCTGGAATAGGAATTGAGTCTATATTGGAGCAGTTAAGACATATCAGGTGTCCAATGCCTACATGGGACGAAGGCATGCCAGTTCATTCTTGTGCTGACGCAATAGCTATAGTTTTGGATAGGTATATCAAGAAAGAACTAAACACAAAACAAGAAAGACTAGATTTGGTAGTAACTTCAAACGGAGCATCTAATAGTAATGGAATGCCAGCGCAATGTCCAGAATGTGGTGAGGTATTAGTATTTTCTGAAGGATGTGTAAGCTGCAAATGTTGCGGGTATACAAAATGCTAAATTCTATTTTTATTTTCATAATTTACCTTTAGAATAATTCCTATATTAATTAATTCAATATGTTTGATTTTTATAATTAATTCTCTAATTTAACTTAGAATGCATAAAAACTATTTTCTAATTCCTCCACTAATTATCGTTTTCTCTAGAAATTTATAGCAATTTTTAGATTCAAAGAGCATTTAGATATTATTTTGAAGAGAGGCTCAATGGGGGATAAGTTAGATTAATTTATTTATTGATCCTTTTATGAATTCTGTGTATTCATTTATGCTCATTAAATTTATTTTTTCACCAAGTTCTGAGTATTTAATCTTGCATATCCATGAATCATATGGTTTAGCATTCAAAAGATCGGGTGAATTTTCAATTTCTTTATTAGTTTCTATTACTGTTCCAGACATAGGAGAAAAAATATCCAACACAGCCTTAACAGATTCTATTTGGCATAATAATCCAAATTGTTTGACATTAGTACCTATTGCGGGAAGTTCGATATAAGCTATTTCGCCTATCTCTCTTTGGGAATACTCATCTATCCCGATAATACATATATCATCTTCAATCTTTACCCATTCATGTGTTTTAGAATAAAATAAATCATCCCTAAAGAAATATGTTCCTATCTCCACATAAACACCATTTTTTTTTCTTCTGTTTTACTTAAATCGTTATCTATACTCAGTCTTATTATTTCTACTAGGAAACATTTATAAATATTATGAATAATTATTCATAAAGAGGTGTATCTATGAAGGTAGCCATCGCAACTGATGATAAGGTGAATGTTTCTCACCACTTTGGAAGAACTCTTGGATTTAGAGTTTTTGAAATAGTAAATAGCAAAATAGTTAAGGACGAATATAGGCAAAATGTTGGAAAAAGTAATGGGCAGTGTGGTAGCTGTGATCATTCAAGCATGATAAATAACATTAAAGACTGTAATTTAGTCATATGCTATGGAATGGGACAGGGCATCTATAATGATTTAGTTAGTCACAACATTATGGCAGTTATCACTGAAGAACAAACAGTAGATGACGCTATTAGTTGCCTAATGAAAGATGACTTAGTAAACAGACTTGACAAGTTACATTAGCAAAATAATCACTATCATCTAATTTTTTTCTTTATTCTTAGATAAGACGATCTTATATTACTAAAAATATATTTAAATAATACTTTATTCTTATTTATAGAGGCGATTTATATGAAACTTGTAATTGTAGGGGGAGGCGCAGCGGGATCAGAAGCTGCTCTAGAAGCAAGAAAATTTGACAAAAATGCAGAGATTACATTAATTGAAAAACAAAATTTTCCTCAATATTCATTATGCGGGCTCCCATACGCAGTATCTGGTGATATTGAAAACTTTGATAAGCTTATAATATTTCCAAAAGAATTCTATGAAAAACAAAAAATTAAACTTTTGCTCCAAAAAGAAATTAAAAAAATAAATTCCCATGGTAAAAAAATAATTCTCGAAGATAATTCTGAAATAGGGTATGATTCGCTTATTCTTGCAACTGGTGCTATTCCCTGCAATTATAAAATTGGTTATAACTATCCTGAAGGTATCTATTTCATAAGAACTTTAGATGATGCGATAGATCTATCTAAAAAAATAGATTCTTCAAAAAAAGCAATTATATATGCATACGGATGGGGGTGCAAAGTAGGATGCAAAGGGTGTATCTCCGGTCGTATATCTCTGGAAATGGCATACGCATTAAAGAAGAGAGGATTAGACGTAACGATTGTTTCTAAAGAAAATAGGCCATTAAGACAGCAAATTGACATGGACATGAGTGAATTAATTGTAGATTATTTGAAGAGTAAGGGGATAAACTTAGTAACGAATAAGAATATTATTAGTATATCTGGCGAAGATAAAGTAAATGGATTGATTGCAGATAATGAATTAATAGATGCAGACGTTATCATAATGGCTTCTGGAACTCGAACAAACAATTTATTAGCTAAAGAAAGTGGGATTCAGATTCAGAAAGGAATAAAGACCGATTCAAGACTTCAAACATCGATTGATGGCATATATGCTTGCGGAGATTGTGCAAGTATTAAATATTTTTTCACAGGTGAGCAATTTTCTTCAAGCCTAGGAACAAATGCTGTTAGAAGTGGGAAAATTGCTGGAATAAATTCTGTTGGAGGAAATTTAGAATTAAATCCTGTAATTAATCTTACAATAATGGATTTCTTCGATTTAAAAATTGGGGCATTTGGATTAACCGAAGATAATTTATCGAATTTGGAGATAGAATATGTCAAGGCTAGATACAAAGGTAAGTCCCGGGCAGAATATTATCCTGGGCATAAAGAGATAATTATCAAAATTTTAGCGTCTACTAAAGGGGATATATTGGGATTCCAAGCTATGGGTGAAGAAGGTATATTTGCTAGAACACTTGCAGTAGGTTTTGCTGTTCAAAAAGGTATTAAGATCAATGAATTGGCAAAAATTGAGAATTGTTATAGCCCGCCCTTGTCTCCAACTATAGATCCTGTTCAAATTTGTGCCGAACTTGTACTAAAAAAATTAAAATAATTTATATTTACCCTAAGTTCTCCATCTTTTGAATAAATTGTTTTCTACACCAACTTGATCTAAAATCCTCCCAACTACAAAATTTGTAACTTCATCTATATTTTTGGGCTTATGATAGAAAGCTGGCATCGCAGGTAGGATAACAGCACCCTCGTCAGAGAGAGTTGCCATGTTTTTTAGATTCATTGAGGTCAAGGGTGTTTCTCGTGGAACAATAACTAATTTTCTTTTTTCTTTTAGAGATACAGCTGCAGCTCTAGTAACTAGATTATCCTGAATACCTACAGATATCTTGGAAACAGTTGAAATCGTAGCGGGGCATATAATCATATAATCAAAAGGGTAGCTCCCTGAAGCAACAGGAGCTTCCATTTCACTATTATTATAGACTCTGTATGCATATTTATTCAATTTATCTAGCTCATAATTTGTTTCGTCCTTAATTATTTTCTTTGCACTTTCACTTACAATTAAATGTACTTTGCCTTTCAAATTTTCCAACAATTTGATGCCATATATAACACCACTTGCACCAGTTATCGCAAGAATTCCTTCCATAAAATATACATAAATTGTAACTATTAAAGATTTACCTTTCTAAAATAAGGAACTTATTCCGAAAGTTATATAAGTTACGCATTAAGATTGCTTCTATAATATAATCTTTTTAATGGTGAATCTATGCGGATTCTTTTAATACATAGTGACTATCTAGAGTATGAAATTACTTCAAAGACAAAAATAGCTGAGGAGATTGAAGATTCTTTAAAGAAAGGCAGAATGGAAGAGTGTCTTTCTGTCTTCGTCGCTGTTGAAGAAGGTGACGATGATTCTGTAATTGATAAAGCATTTAATGAAGTCACAGAAATATCAAAATCTGTTAAATCAGATAAAGTTTTTCTATATCCATATGCACATTTAAGCAATAATCTTGCATCCCCAGAAATAGCTATTAAATTATTGGAAGATTTAGAAAACAAATTAAAAACAGAATACGAGGTAAAAAGAGCTCCTTTTGGTTATTATAAAACCTTTAAAGTATCATGTAAAGGTCATCCTCTATCCGAACTTTCTAGGAGTATTAAGTCTCAAGGAGCTAGTGAAGTCGTGTCTGAAGCTTTGAAAGCTGAGGAAAGAATTAAATCTAGCTGGTATATACTTGACACTTCTCTAAATCTTATACCCCAAGAAAAGTTTGATTTTAAAAATCATGATAGCCTCAAAAAATTAGCAGAATACGAAGTCACACACTCTAGAAAAGTCGATATGATTCCGCCGCATGTTGAATATATGAAAAATTTAGAGCTTGTTGATTATGAAAAAGGCTCAGATCCTGGAAATTTGAGGTGGTATCCAAAAGGTGTTCTAATCAAGAGGTTATTAGAAACTCGGGTTAACGATAGCATACTTGGATATGGGGGAATGGAAGTAGAAACACCGATAATGTATAGTATTACCCATCCAATGCTTTCTAAGTATCTAAATAGATTTCCGGCAAGACAATATATAGTCAAATCAGGAAATGATGATTATTTCTTAAGATTTGCAGCATGTTTTGGTCAATATCTCATGAAACATGACATGATAATTTCTTACAAAGATCTTCCACTTAGATTATATGAATTGACACGTTACAGCTTCAGAAGAGAGCAAAGGGGTGAGCTAGTTGGCTTAAGAAGATTAAGGGCTTTTACTATGCCAGATATGCATACTCTTGCCACATCAATGGACAGTGCAAGGAATGAGTTTATCGAACAATTTAAATTATCAATGAAATGGATGGAAGGACTTAATTTAAATTATGAAGTTGCTATACGATTTGTCAAATCATTTTATGACGAAAATACAGAATTTGTTGAAAGGCTTATGTCATTAATCAATAGGCCAGTTTTAGTTGAAATGTGGGACGAAAGACCATTCTATTTCGTGATGAAATTTGAGTTTAATTTTGTTGATTCCTTAAATAAAGCTTCAGCTCTTTCCACTGTTCAAATTGATATAGAAAATACACAAAGATTTGAAATCAAATATTTTGATGAAGATGGAAAAGAAAAATATCCTTTGATGTTACACGCTTCAATTTCAGGTGCAATTGAAAGAAATCTTTACGCACTTCTTGAAACAGCATACTTAGAGTCTAAGAAAGGTAAGAAACCAATGCTTCCATTGTGGTTATCGCCTACTCAAGTAAGAGTTCTTCCTGTAGGTGAAGAGCAACTGGAATACTCATTCAAAATTTTAGAAGATTTAGAAAAATCAGGGATAAGGACAGATATAGACGATAGGGATTTGAGGCTTGGTAAGAAAATAAGGGATGCTGAAAAAGAATGGATTCCATATATTATTGTTATAGGCGATGATGAAATTAAGAATTCCATAATTAACATTAGGTCTAGGGGCGATTCATCTCAGAAGAATACTTCTGTAGATGAATTCAAAGCTAGCTTCTTAGATCTTATTAAAGGAAAACCAACAAGACCGTTGCCTTTACCAAGAAGACTTTCTTTAAGAGCTAGCTTTAGGTAGGATTATCAAATGGAAAAGATAAATTGTGATGTCTTGGTTGTTGGCGGTGGGCTTGCAGGATTGAGGGCCGCCATAGAATCCAAAAAATATGTCAAAGATGTAATAATATTAACCAAAGGATATGTGGGGAAGGGTGGATGCAGTTCAATTTCTGAAGGAATTTTAAATGCACCCTTATCCGAAAATGATTCTTCTGATTTGTATTACGAAGACATAATGAAAGGTTCAGCAAATGTATCAGATCCAAAATTAGCAAAAATTCTTTCTCAAAACACAAAAAACGCTGTTCTTTCACTTGAAAATCATGGAATTCAATATAAAAAAGAAAATGGAAATTTTGTCCTTAATATATCTGGCGGGCATTCAGTTGCACGAACTGTAAGGGTAGAGCCACCAGGATCTGGGTGCGGGAGAATAATTCCATTGAAACTAATGGAATATGCTAAAAATAATGATATAAAATTTTTAGAAGGAAAACATTTAATCAAACTCTTTGAAAAGAACGGTAGGGTTGTATCTGGAATAGTATACGATGGGAAAAATTTTTTAGAAATTTCATTTAAATCTATTATAATTGCAACAGGCGGAGCAGGGAATATCTATAGAAATTCCACAAATCCATCGGATGTCGAAGGAGATGGGTATTACTTGGGTTTTGATGTTGGGGCTTCTTTGATAGATATGGAATATGTACAATTTTTCCCCACTGTGGCACTTAAATCGTATCTAGTTTTACCATTCATCTTTACCGACGGTGCTGTTCTTCTTAATAGTAATGGTGAAAGATTCATTGGGAAATATGACTCAAACCTTTTAGAAAAAACTACTAGAGATATAATGTCTAGAGCTATTTTCACTGAATCTCTCGAAGGCAGAGGCACCGACGGTGGAGTTTTTATATCCTATAAAGAAGTTCCTGAGAACATTATTAAAACAAAATATTCAAAGGAATTAGAGTTTTTCTTAACTAAAGGAATTGACCTAACTAAAGATAATCTTCTTGTTAAACCTTCCTGTCATTTCTTCATGGGCGGTTTAAAAATAAATGAGAAATGTGAAGCAAATGTCAAAGGTTTATATGCCTGTGGAGAAGCTGCAGGTGGCGTACACGGGGCTAATAGGCTTGCAGGCAACGCTTTAGCTGAAACTTTAGTGTTTGGGGAAATTGCAGGAAAAAATGCATCTGAATTTGCGTTAGTAAATGATTTTAACTACATAGATACTAATAACTATATTGAATCATTACCTAAACTTATTGAAAGTTCTTCAGAAAAAGAATTGATTAAAGAGATAAAAGAAATAATTTGGAGATATCTTGGGATTATTAGAAACAAAGAAGGAATAACAACTGCAATCAAGGAGCTTTCTGAAATCAAAAATAAATTTGAAAAGATAAACTCAACACAAAATTATTTGGAATACTTCAAATTAAGAAATATTCTTTTTGTTGCCCAAGCTGTAGCGCTATCTGCCCTAGAAAGAACAGAATCTAGAGGGGCCCATTATAGAAGTGATTATCCAAACGAGGATAAAAATTGGAAAAAGGCAATCATTATAAAAAAAGGGTTTAATATCGAATACGAGGCGAGATAATTGTTATTAGCAATAATAGGAAGTCAATGGGGGGACGAAGGAAAAGGAAAAGTAACTGATATTTATGCAGAAAATTCTGACATTGTAGTTAGATTCCAAGGGGGAAATAATGCCGGGCATACAATTGTCGTTGGAGATAAAATATACAAGTTTCACCTAATGCCATCCGGAGCAGTGCACAAGAAATTCCTTGTCCTTGGAAATGGGGTAGTAGTTGATCCAAAAGTACTGATCGAAGAAATTGAAAAATTAAAAAAAGATGGATTCAATCCAGATATATCAATCAGTGACAGAGCAAATATAATAATGCCCTATCACAAAATCTTGGATAGTATTGAAGAGAAAATGAAAGGAGCTCTTGCAGCAGGAACAACAGGAAAAGGCATAGGTCCTTGTTATTCGGATAAAATATCTCGTTTCGGAATTAGATTTTCTGACTTATTAGATTTAGAAGTTTTTAGAGATAAACTTAATTTAATTGTTCCAATTAAACAGAAAATATTTGATGCATTTGGCGAAGATGTTAATCTTAATACTGAATCGATATTCAATGAATATTTACCATATAGGGCTTACTTAAAAGACTACATAAAAGATACCTCCGTTTTCTTAAATAATGCCTATGATCAAGGTAAAAATATACTAATGGAAGGGGCGCAGGGTACACATTTAGATATAGATCATGGTATTTATCCATTTACTACGTCCTCAAATACAAATGCTGGAGGAATATGCACTGGCAGCGGAATATCTCCTAAAAAGATTGATAGGATTGTGGGTATAACTAAGGCCTATACTTCTAGAGTGGGAGAAGGGCCGTTCCCAACTGAACTTCTCGATAAAGAAGGAGAATATTTAAGAGAAAAAGGAAAAGAATTTGGAACAACTACAGGTAGACCAAGAAGATGTGGATGGCTTGATTTAGTTTTAGTCAAGTATTCCTGTCTATTAAATAATTTTTCTGGGCTTACAATAACCAAGATAGATGTATTAACAGGAATGAAAAAACTTAAGATCTGTTATGCTTACGATTATAAGGGGAAAATTATCCATGATTTCCCATCAAATATGAAAATACTATCTGAATGTAAACCTCTTTATGCTGAATTTGAGGGGTGGGAGGACTTTGATTGGAAAAAGATAAAAGATGCGAAATCCTTGCCAATACAAATTCAAGCATATACTAGATATATTGAAGAGCAGACTAAAACACCAATTTGCATGATATCTTATGGCCCAAAAAGAGATGAAACTTTAGTAATAAAAGACTTTTTTAGAGGAGTTTAATTGTTTGGCCTTTTTAACAAATTTAAATATAAAATGGCAATTGTTGTCAGAGATGATTTGAAATTATCAAAAGGAAAACTATCTGCTCAAGTAGCGCATGCTGCAGTAAGTTGCGCAATAAAATCAGAAAATAACAAAAATAAATATTTTTCTGAATGGTTTTCTGAAGGGCAAAAAAAAGTTGTTTTAAAGATTGATGATTTAGATTCACTCCTTAAAGTATTTAATGAGGCAAAAAGTGTTGGCTTGACAACTGAATTAATTAAGGATGCTGGATTAACAGAAATCCCTCCTGGAACAATTACTGTTTTGGGTATAGGGCCAGCCCCAGAAGATGAAATTGATAAAATAGTGGGAGATCTGACACTCCTATAGAATACCAATACAAAAGCTTATATAAATATTTTAAAAATTTATCTTAAGTAGTATTGGAGGTAAAAAAAATGAATAAAATAATAATGGCCTTATTAACATTAATATTTGCGATTTCTCTATTTGTTTCTCCTATTTTAGCAGCAGAAAATACGTCTCCAGAACTTCAAAATGGAGTTCTATTGTACACTTTCAAAAATAACACATTCTCTTATAAATTTCAAGTAGAATATAAAGACGCTGATGGAGATATACCGAGGTATATGTTTGTCTTTATAAATGGGTCAAGGAGAGAAATGATTAAAGCAGATATTACAGATAATAATGCAAAGGATGGAATATTGTATATATTGCCTATGTCTGAAGATGAACTTTTCAAATTTGCACCAAAGGTAAAAGAGTGGGATATACAATATTGGTTTAGGACAAATGATGGAAAAGGTCCAGTAAGTACTAAAATATCCAAGTTATTTGTATTAGATATTGAATCAATGGGGCTCAGTATAAGTAATTCTGCGGGCGGCGGAGGAAACGCAGGGCCATCTAGTGGCTGCGGTTGCGGTAATAAATAAAAATTATCGCCAACCAATAATTTTATATATCTTTTTTTTTAAACCAATGACAAGGTGAAATTATGGAGTTCTATATTTTCATAGCGATTGTAATGGGATTGATAGTATTATTTTCAATAATAGAAGGACTTAGTAGAAAAAGAAATACTTTGAGTAAACCCCCGTTAAAAGGTAACGAAAGAAATACTCAGTATATACCTCAATCAATTCCAAAAAAATAAAATATTATTTTTCTACTCTTTTTCTAATATATTTTACTATTAAGTATGCTATTCCAAGAAGGATTAATATTGGGATAAAGAATCCGCCTAATATTATTATTCCCGCAACTGAAACTATGGATGCATCTATGGCTCTATCAAAGGCGTTATTTATGCCCCATTCATGGGCAATCTTTTCAGGCTCATATAAATTTATATAAAATGTGCCAAAAGTTGTTGTGCTTTCTAGGTATTTTATTCTTCCTTCATAGCTTTCTATCTCGCCCCTGATTCTTCCAAGTTGTGCTTCAATTGCAAGAACATCCTGTACATCCTTAGCCATATCGAGAAGTTCTGTATATCTTTTTTCCTGATTTTTCAAGTTTTTTAATCTTGCCTGTAAATCAATGTATTCTTCAGTAACATCATAGGCCGAAGTTTCTTTGGAGGTAATCTTTCCAATTTGGCTCAAAGAATCTCCAAATTCATCAAATCTTTTTTCAGGTATCTTTGCTGTAATATTGCCGCTTTTAGTGTCTGAACTTGTAGTCCACATATTTGAGTTTGTTACATATCCCTCAAAAGTACTTGCCAATTCTTTGATTTTTGAGATGGATGAATCAAAGTTTTCAACTTCTATATTTGCATTCCCACTTTTGACAACTTTTCGATCATTTGAATTTAATTCATTTGATTTCATATAACTCTGTGAAATAGTTTTTGAATAGGTATCGCTCTGAGAGGCACCTCCATATCCTGCAGAGTAAGTAATGCCTTCATCGTAAATTACTCTCTTGGAGTATATATTTGGTCCTAAAAAAAAAGTTCCTATAAAGAAGCCTGAAATTAAGATCACAATCACTCCAATTGCACCTAATATCATAAAGGATTTTTTTATTTTATCACCGATAGAAGATTATAAAGTTCTATATTTATATACTTCGATATGGTTCAATTTATATTGAACCTTTATTATTTAATTTTAAAGCCTTAAAAAAGTACTCAGATATAGTATCCCCTACTATTTTTACTAGGATATCCTTGTCTTCGCTATAAGCAAAAGCCCCAAGAGATATCTTTGCAGCAGCAAAATTCATATGCCCACCTGCAGAACCCATTTTAGAAAAAGCTTTTGTAATTATCTTGCTTATATCAATAACCTGATCCCTGGATCTAGCAGATATGTATGCATAGTCTTCAATTACCCCAATAACTATAGATACAGTAATACCTTCAAGTTTCAATAATAGATCTGCAGATTGGGACAATGATTCCTTATTATCCACATATCCAACATTAGAGATGACATATTTGTTGTATAGCCTCTTGTTATTTATCGCCTTAGACAAAACATCAAGAGTATCTGGAGAAATATCGGGATTTTCAATAATATTCAAAAGTTCTTTATTAATCTTGGGGTTTAGATAATATACGGCCTCGGTATCTTCCTTCTCAAAATTTCGTTTAAAGTTATTCGTATCAACAAGAATCCCATACATTAATCCTGTTGCTAATTGCTCACTTACTTCAATACCAAAATCTCTCAAATAAGAAGTCATAATAGTGGCAGTTGCACCAACTTTAGGCCTTATATCAATGAATTGTGCATTAATTTTTTCTTCCTCAGTATAATGATGATCAATTATAATATCTGGTTTTATTTCTGAGGGGAATATAGTCGTATTAGATAGATTTGGCATATCAATTAATGCAATTTTGTCATACCCTCTTAAAACATGTTTTTTATGCTCCGTTATCTTTTTAAAATCCCATTTCAAAAGTTCAATCATCAATTTGTTCGCTTCGTGACCAATCTCCCCTCCATAATATATATCTACATTTACCTTCAAACTTTCTGCAATTGCTTTAAGGGCATAAGCGCTTGACATTGCATCTGGATCAGGATTATCATGCATTATAATTGCTAATGACTTGGATTTCTCAAGTATTTTTTTTAATAGATCTTTATTTCTCCAATAATTTGACAGTTCAAGTTGATTTATTATTATTTGTGCCATTGATCTATCTGGAGTAACTACAAAATCTGCCCCCAATTTTTTAATTCCTGAGATATGTGCTGAACTAGGGGCGTTAACAATTATCAAAGCTTCTTTATTGAGCTCTCTTGAAATTTTCAAAGCTTCGATATTAATATTATGGTTTGAAGTAGTGATAATTATCTCTTTAAATTTTGAAATATTTATCCCTATAAGATTAAATGATTTAGTAAAATCAAACAGATATGTTTTACAACCAATAGCTTCTACTCTGCTCAAAGCCTGCATATTTTTATCTATGACTACTACCTCTTTGCCTCTCTTTTTAAGTACTAAAGATACGGCATATCCGATTTTACCGGCTCCAAAAATAAGAGACATAAGTCTAATTATGGGATGAAATATATATTCTTAACTGATTTAACCAAAATAATTATAAATGATACTAATATTTACAAGTTGAGGTATGTCTTTGGAAGATTCAGTAGACGATGAAATTATAAAAATTTCACAAGAATTAAAGGCTTTAGAATCCGAGGCGGAATCATATAAAAAAGAGCTTTTGGGCTTAAAACAAAAAAGAGATGAAAAAAATGCCCAAGTTTCTGATCTGATTAAGAAAGGTAAGGAAAATAAGGAGCTTAGGGATAAAGCTAATGAGGAAACAAAAAAATATAAGGCCTTACGTGAAGAAAATAGCTCTAAACTAAGAATAATTTATGAATCTTTGAATAAAATTAAAGAAGCCACAAAGAACAAGGATATCACTTCCTCTTCAGAAATTGAAAAAAAGATAGATAATATTGAATGGAAACTTGAAACTGAAGTTCTTTCATTGGATAAAGAACGACAACTTGTTGACGTCATAAAGGACTTAAAAAAAGACCTTAATGAATCTAAAAATTATGAAGCGCTTTCCAAAGAAGCCCGCTTTTCTCGAAAAGATTTAGATACATTGAAAAAAAATTCTGAGGAATACCATAAAAAAGTTCTAGAGCTTTCGGACGAATCCACTAAGTATCATGAGCGTATGATATACTATTTCAACAGTTCCGAAGATATCAAAAAAGAAGCAGATACAAACCACAAGAGCTATATTGAAAAGAAAAAATATGTTGATGAACTATACGATAAAATAAGAGAACTAAGAGCAAAAATCAAAGGATTAGAGATTAATTCAAGAAAAACTGAGAAACAGGAAAAAGAGAAAAAAATAAAAGAAAAGAAAATGGAACTATCAAAGAAAAGTGAAGATATCCTAGAGAAATTTAAAAATGGAGAAAAACTCACCTTGGATGAACTGAAAATTTTTCAGGCTGGGGAAAATATTTGATAGTAGAAATATCTTTTGTTCCTATTGGAGTTGGAACATCTCTTAGTCGTTATATTGCGGTAGTTATAAAAAACATAGAGAAAAGTGGATTAAAATATCAACTCACGCCCATGGGAACAATTATAGAGGGCGAGTGGAATGAGATATCCAAGTTAATTGATTATTCGCATAACTTAATATTTGAAATGGGAATAGAAAGGATTATAACTAACATAAAGATTGATTATAGATTAGACAAGAAGTATTCTATGCAAGATAAGGTAAACTCAGTCAAAAAGAAGATGGTAGAAACTGATGTTTGAGAAGAAAATATTGGTGCTCTCGGTTGATAGGGACAACGATCTGGGGGTTAAGACAGGCATTCAAGGGCCAATAATGGGAGAAAAAAATATCCTAAATGCAGCAATGGAACTTGGTATAGCCGATCCCACAGAATCAGATACAAATGTTCTTTTTAGGGCAATCCAAGTCTTTCGAAAATTGAAAAATGAAGATACACCTTGTGAAGTAGTAGCTCTTACAGGAGATGCTGACGTTGGTGTTAAATCTGATATAGTGCTTTCTGACCAACTCGACCAAGTTCTTAAAAAAATAAAAGTAAAAGGGGTAATTCTTGTTACAGATGGTCGAGAAGATGAGAATATCCTACCTGCCATTCAATCAAAGGTGCAAATTATTTCTATAGATAGGATTGTTATACAACAAAGTGAAACAATCGAAGAAACTTATTTTATCCTCCATAGATATATAAGGGAGATCATGGATGACCGAAAACTCGCAGGCCTCGTGTTTGGGGCACCCGGACTAGTTTTTCTTCTTTTTGGCGCAGCATTTTTATTGGGAAAACCTCAGCTAGGCTGGTTTGGATTTTTATTTATCCTAGGGATATCTCTGTTCTTCAAGGGATTTGGGATTGATACTTTCTTAAAGAATGAGTTTTCTCCAAAAAGGGTAGGATTTGTTTTTTACCTTATTGCTGTATTATTAGGTATTATTGGAGTATGGCAGAGTTATTACTATCTTCTCCAATTTCCAACTTGGCAAAGTATACCATTAGTAATAGCAACAATTCTATCAAGAATTGAACTCATTTACGTTGCTTTTGCAATAGCGATGTTTGGTAGATTTCTAGAAGCTTACTCTACAAATAAGAAGGAAGTAATAAGTACACTAGCACTAACATTTTTCACAGCAGTATTCTCATTTATTTTATATCAGTCTGCCAAGTTTATTCTAGGTTCTATATCTTTTGAAATTCTAATGATTTATCTGCTCATAGCGGGCGGATTGACAGTCTTATTCATGAGATTAACAGGGAAATTAAAAATGAAAATTATGTCTGAAGCTTACAGTTAGCAAGTTCATGTAATTTCTCTATTCCACTTTCCATACCGATACCATAAAGTATGTCCCCCTCATTCACTGTGAAGTTTTTCTTTGGGGAGTAAATATAGTCTTTATCTCTCTTTATTAGAAATATGTAAATACCAGTTTTACTTTGTAATTTTATTTCTTGGAAAGTCTTATCAATTATAATCGAATCTGAACATATTTTTACCCTTGCAATAATCTGGTCAGTTTCTTTCATTGCCTCTTTAAATATTGGGTGAGCGTCAATCCCCCTGGTTACAATATCTGCTATTTCAGAAGCAGCATCAGCAATAGCTTCAGTTGCTTCAGTTATATGAATCAGACTTAGTAGTGCTTCTGGATTACTAACATTAGACGCCTTTTGTAATATTTTTTTACCCATTTCATAGTTCAGTTTATCTACAATCTCTTCAAGTTCCATTACTTCCTCTGCGATGTATTTATTATTGTATAGTAAGGCAGTGTAGGATAGGGCTACCATTAGTTCTGAATTATTTTTCATTTGCGTTAATATATCAGCCATACCAGTTTCCATTGCATCACCACTTTGTTTTTATTCCACTACATATACTCTTTAATATTTCAAGACCTGTATTACTACCCCTTGCAATGAGTATATCTCCATCTTTAATAACAAATCCTTTGGAAGGATTATATTTAATGGAATCTTTTCTTTTTACAGCGATTATATACGTTCCAATTTTAGATCCTAGTCCTGCCTTTTTTAATGTCATGCGCGATAGTTTTGATTTAGGGGATACTTCATATTTTTCTATTTGTTCTTCAGCGTCTTCAAACGCCTCGTAAACAATTGGATGTATTTTCATATCTCTTAAGATGATATTGGACAAATCTCCTGCAGCATTTGATATTTTTTCAGAAGCGGAGGCAAATTGTAAAACAGCAGAAATTCTTTCTGCGTCTTCAACGCTTCTAGCAGCTAGCATTGCTGTTATCCTTATCCTATAATTTAGTTCATCCATTCTACTCTCAAGTTCGGTAACATCCTCTGCTATTTCTTTGTTTTTGAAAAGGATTGATGAATAGGCTAAGTCAACCATTAGTTCTGAGATATCTTTCATCTCAACTAAAAGATCCTTTACGCTCACTGGATTATACTTAAAAGGTTTTGATACTTTGCGTCTTTTGGCCATTATTTTTCTCTCCTAAAAGAGTTTAAACAGATTTGTTTTAATTAATATTTAAGGATTTCGAATATATTTATAAATTCCTGCATTGAGATTCTACAGGGGCCTGTGGTCTAGTGGATATGGCGTCGGGCTTCGGACCCGAAGAACGTGGGTTCAAATCCCATCAGGCCCGCCTTGCCTCATTAAACTCATATTTTGTCTTCTTCTTTTGAAGTGGCAATAGGCATATCATTTTCAAGTTCTTTTATTTTCTTTTTCTCCTTAATTATGCTAGTGATTATTATGGAAAATATTGCAATCCCTAAGGCATTTGACCGGGTCATAGGTATTATTACTATTTTTACAGTTTTTAATGCCAATCAAAAGATTTTGCAAGGATTAATGTGATCCTCATATGATAAAATTCTAATAAAACTGCAATAATCGTGGCTTTATATGCCCCGATAAATTCCTTTTTATTGCATTGATAGATTAATCCACCAATAATACCTGCTGAAATAGTGGCAACTGAACAAGGAAGTGCTGTTAAGCCACCTCTATGGATTCTGTTTGCCCCACCTATTAATCCTGCAACAAGCCCAATAACTGATCCACCTACTAAATCTGCGACTAATGGCTCCGTATCCCTTATATTTGCTATAGCACCAGAAGAAAGTTCTATCCTAGAATAGTTGCCAAATAGTGAAAAAGAGCCAAATATGAGTACCATAACACTCTGATTTTTATAAGTAAATCTTTTATCTATAACAACTTTTTAAAATGATTAACGGAGCTTACAACTACGGCTATTACTGTAACCATAACTGATACTTCGTTAATTAAAACAAAAAGAATATCCATTATTTCTTCAGGATTCACAAAGATAAAACAATGGCTAATTTAAAAGTATAATTGTAACTATTGCGTATTTAGTAATTAGTTTTTAACAAAAATATAGTATTTAATGTTTTTCATTATTTTAATTATTATTTACCATTACTCTATATTTTTGTATTAAGTAATGCAATCTTTTCAAATATCTTTTTTTCAGTTTCTATCCTATTGCTGATATCTTTTATTTCAAAATACTCTATTATGAACTCCTTATCATATTTCTCAGGGGGAACTGGCTGGCCTAAAATCTGGATAATCTTCTCTTTTTTTTCTTCATTCACTATAATTCCTATCCTATTAAATCCGTTTTTTACGCCAAACGTTAAAGCTTTAGAGATCTGTTTTTCTCCAGACAATCTGATCAAATACTCTAGTGAAAAATCGTCAGCAAAGTTTGATTTATTCTTAAATGCTTGAGTTGTTTGGTACAGAGCCATAGCTATATGCTTAATCCCATAAGCTTTACTTTCATCAAAAATAGCATCTGCCCCATTTTTCTTTAATATTTCAATTAGATTTTCTACATCTTGAATTTGGGATTCAAATACCAGTAACATGATTATACTATCTTCTCTTTTCTTAAAAAATTATCGTTGTGCATTGTTAATAAAGTTTATAATTGGTAATACTTTATGGAAATCTAAAAGAAGTATTGTTTATCATTATTAACCGAAAACTATATATAGTAGTTAACAAAATTAGTATTTACTGGATAACCCACATGAAAGACAATGATTACCCATAATGATAATCCGTGAGCGATATTACAATACCACTATTGAAATATCCAGACAATAGATATGAAGTGTCCATATAATATCTGAATAATATTAGGGGGGTATAAGGATAATACAAGAAACACATAAGGAAGATACACAGATAGGTTATAAGAAATATCTGGATAACCGAAACTCTTATATAGATGTATCTCCCAAGTATTATACAGATGCTAGAGGGACATTAATGAAACTCATATCAGTACAAATACCAGAAGCGTATATTAACGGGTTGGACGAGTTGGTTAATTATGGATATTTCCCTAATAAGAGTGAAGCCATAAGATCAGCGATCAGAGACATGCTAAAGAACGAACTTGGTGGGTTTAGGTCACTTAGAAATGAAGGCATATCTGGAAAAATAAAGTAAATAATAAAAAATAATTTATATAATTGGGGGTTTTATATGAAAGGCATCTTGGAAAATGCTTCAAAATATACTCAAACTAATAACTTTGAAGAAACTGCAGCGGAATTAGAAGGCATTGGACACGCTAGAATAATATGTGCGGGATGTGGCGGTGCAGGCAATAATACAGTAAATAGACTTTCAATGCTCGGGGGAGTAATGGGCGCCGAAACAATTGCCTTGAATACAGATAGGCAGCACTTAGAGAATATTCAAGCTGACAAAAAGTTTGTTATTGGAAAAGAGCTTACAAAAGGTCTTGGAGCAGGGGGAGACCCTAGCGTTGGCTGGGAAGCCGCTCAGGAAGATAGGCATAAATTAAAAGAACTTTTTAAAGACGCAAATTTAGTTTTCGTCTCTGCAGGTTTGGGAGGCGGAACAGGAACGGGGAGTGCCCCGGTAGTTGCTGAAGTTGCTAAAGAATGTGGCGCGTTAGTTGTGGGAGTAGTAACCTTACCTTTTAGAATGGAAGGATCTCACAGATTTGAAAAAGCAATTCAAGGGCTTGAAGCCTTTAGGCGATATGCAGATACAGTTATCACACTAGATAACAATAAGCTACTTCAACTTGTTCCAAACATGCCAATTGACTACGCTTTTAGTGTATCTGATGAAGTTCTTGCCGAGATGGTTAAAGGAATCACAGAAACTATTACACAACCAAGTCTTGTTAACTTAGATTATGCTGATGTAAGAACAATTATGCAAGATGGTGGAGTTGCTGTAATCGGAGTCGGTGAATCTAATACCAAGAATAGAGTTGAGGAAGCAGTCCACGAAGCAATGACCTGCAAACTATTGGATGTTGACTATAAGAATGCAAAAGGTGCACTTGTTCACGTTTCAGGTGGCAGTAATATGACTTTAAATGAGGCCAACAGAGTTGGAGAAATAGTTAACTCAATTATGGATCCTGAAGCAAAGATTATTTGGGGTGCAAGAGTTGACGAAGGCTTAAAGGATTCGATGAGAGTAATGCTCATCATGACTGGAGTAAAATCACCGTTTATATCTGGAAGAGCTGCAGATGGGGACATAGAACTACAACCATTTGAAAGAGACGCAAGAAGGAAAAGAGTGGGCGGCGGAGAAAGCTTTGGACGAAGCATCGACTGGGCTAAATACGGAATAGACGATTTATTTAGCTAAAATAGCTATTATTTCATTTTATTAAATATATTCTAATTTTCTTAATTATAAAAATTTTATTTTAATAGATTTAACGACCCCCAACACCGCCTCCACCGAAGCCACCGCCACCGCCAAATCCGCCCCCTCCAAATCCCCCACTACCGCCACCACCACTGCTAGGCGGGGCATAGGAAGAAATTGGAATAAAAGATCTATTTATCGCGTGATAAGGAACTACATTTACGTCTTGTATATTCACATTCAGAGCTTTCATTGCGGCTTCAACTTTATCCCCCACCCCAAGTGCAGTTCCATATACAAGCCATTCCCCCCACATGAGGATGTCATCTGGAGAATATTTTCTCATCAATGCGAGGTCGGATAAGAACTTAGTAAAAGCATCCCATTCAAGTTTTTCCTTATAGCTGTTATTTTTCCATAGCCCGAATAGGGTTGTTGGGAAAGCCATAGCGATTATAGATTGTATAACAATTATTATGGAAGCAATAAGCGAACTCGATGCATTAGTTGCAAAAGGTACAAATATTAGCATAATAATAGAAATGACTGCAAAAAGTATTCCAAGAAGTAATACAGGGAGTGGCCTAGTTCTTCCTTCAATTATATAGTTTTTAATAATCATTCTGTCAGTTGATTTAACATTTGTAATGCCGTTTAGGGAAGATTGGTAGCTTAGCATAGTTTTTTGATTCATAACATCCTTTCTTGCGCTCTTAGCTAGAGAGGATATTGTTTCAGTATCAACTACTCCATCAGTTCCTACTTTTTCAATAAACTCGATTACTTTTGTTTCGAAATGATCAAGGTCAGTTTTATCTTTCAGTTTAATTGTGATATATTTTGGATTTTCCTTCTCTTTTATCTCAATTTTATGCCTTTTATGAAGATCCAAAAGTGTTGCGTAGAAAGCATTCATGTCAAAAGTATTTGCTTCACCTTTAAACAGAAGATTAACTACCCAAGGTTTCAATTTCTCATTAGGAATAAAGCTCAAAAATTCAGGCACTGTAAAGCTTTTTTCTTTTCCATATCTGTAATAAATATATAAGAATATGAATGGAACTGTTACAAGCAATAGGCTTGTTAATACATAAAGAAACTTTGCTGCATAAAATGGTATAGTATAAAGTAAATTAGCCATCTCTGTTTTCTGTCTAACTCCACTTATATTTTCTGGGAAACCATTTATAGAATTAATATAGTCTGGCTTTAAAAGAAGCTCAATCTCTAAAAGTTCATTTTTTGGAGAAGTTCCGGTAATAATAATATAATTTTGATATTCTGAGACTTTTAAGTTAGGGGGATGCGGATAGACTTTTAGTATATTCTCCTTTGGAATCATTATCTTGAAATTTTTTATTGGTATATGCTCCCTCTGGAGTTTTAGATTCAAATGACTTACCTCACTATCATACTGAATAGGTGGATGAAGAATATAATTGTATTCTATCTCATACTTACCCTTATTAAAGTATGAAGGGTTGTATGCGCCTACTTCATTTGTATATGCTAAGGAATCTATGGTGTATCTGTGGGATTCATTTCCAAATAACCTTACATCACCTTTGTAGTCTTTAGCATATCCAGTAGTTCCCGAAGGATATTTTATGCTTACAAATTCAATATAGGATCTTCCAAGTTTTTCAAATGAAAGTATATCGTCCCAGTATCTGAAAAGCATTCGGTACTGCCCAGAGCTTTTTACGTCATATGTGTACTTCTCAGATAAAGTGCCATTAGAATGAAAAGTAACCTCGTAGTTATCCACCACGAGGTCGCCTTCAAAAATAATTGGGCCTTTGGGCAGTAACAATAGGGCAGTTGCACCTATCAAAAGCGTAACTAGCACTAGTACTGTAATCTGTTTTGATTCGGCCATATTTCCATCTTCTAAAACTCAATTTTTGGTCTTGTTTCAATAGCCTCTTCAAATTTAAGATATTCTAATTTTATGAGCCCTATGATCCTTCCAACTATGTTTGAGGGTATTGTATCTAGCATAGTGTTAAACTGTTGGGCTATGTTATTATAAGTGTATCTTTGTCTTGCAATTTCATCTTCTACAGTTTTAACTGATTCCATTAGATTAACTACTGTAGTTGAAGTTTTAAGATCTGGATAGTTTTCTGCCACTGCAATGAGTCTCCCCAAAATACCTGCGCTTTGACGATCAATTTCACTTATTGCTTCAGGAGAAGCGCTTCCAATACTTGCACGATATTTTGTTATATTTTCTAAAGTTTCCTTCTCAAACTTTGCATAACTCTTTACAGCACCTAATAGCTGGTCGATCATATCAAGACGCTTTTTTAGGGCTACTCTTATCTGCCCTAAAGTTGCTTCAGCCGAATTCTTCAATGTAAAAAATCTGTTGTAGATGCCAACAAATATTCCAATAAGGCCAAGTGCTATAACAACTACAACTCCAAGTACTAACAAAATTGGTAAGTCCATAAAATCTCCAAATGTATTTTGATTATGGTATTTAAGTAGTTTTCGGAAAAATATTTTTAATATTTTAAAAAAATTGAACGGATTATGGTATTATTTCTGGTCCAAAATATTTCTCATATCCAAGGTCTTTGTAGCTAATTGTTTCTTTGTCAATAAGTTTTTTAATTTCGGGTATTTTATTTTGTAGTTCGGCTACAAGATGTTTAATTGTTTTACAAATTAATTCATTTCCATCTTCTGGCCATAATTTTAAGTACTGCCAGTAGAGGCATCTCCCGCCACAAATATTCTTAATCTCACAATTCTTGCATCTTTCTGCCATTGGAAATTTTTTTATTTTCTTAGGATTAGAATTCAAATCTCCCGAAATAAACTCTTGAATCCAAGCCATAATTGGACAGGCTACTAATTTTCCATCTGTACGGATAGCATATCCACTGTGTCCCGCACCACATCTTAGAAGCGTTTTCTCACTTTTGAGAAGACTGTCCACTATTCCAATGAAAGGATAAAGTTTCAGAACTTTTTGGTTTTTCATTTGGGCTACCCAATAGTCGATAAGCTTTATGATTGAATTATTATATTCTTTTACAAATATACTAAATTTTTCTCTATCATAATCATAGGCATAAAAGCCCGCATCTATCTGCCAATGGACGGATGAAAAGCCAATATCAATAAGATGTAAAACTTGTTCAAAAATATCTGGCGATTCCAAGTTCAAAGTCATCCTGGCAATAATCTCCCCTGAATAATTTTTTTCTTTTATTTGCGAAATATTCTCCATTACTAAGTTGTAAGTTCCTTTACCTCTATTAAAATCTGTCCTCTCTTTATCACCATCAATAGAAACTAAAATCTTATCAATTTTATTTAGATATTCTATCGGAAGTTTGTCCAAAAGCTTTCCATTTGTTTGCATTCTATAGGGAACATCAATATTGTCAATGATTTCTTTGATTTTTTTTATATTAAGAAGAGGCTCTCCACCATAAAAAATAATTACGGGATTTATATCCCTATCAATGAATTTTTTAAGGGCGGTGGCATCGATCTCACTTGATTCAGGAGCGGACAAATCAAGATTTACCTTTTGTCCAATATCGTTATCAAAATCATTCATTGATTTTTCATAGCAGTATTTGCACTGTGAATTGCATTTAGTTGTTAGAATGATGTGATAGTGCATAGGTCAAATCATAATTATTTTGTTTAAATTACTAATGTATTTGCTGCTTTAAGAATCATAAATTTTTACGTTAAGAAAATTACGATTAACCTCTATTTTTTTCTTATCTCTTTTATTTTATAAATCTTAGGGCGCTTTATAGTGTTTCTTAACTCTTTTTATCCAAATTTGGGCAATTTCCCAAAATTCTTCGATGGCTAACGCTAGGCCATCCTTTTAGAAAGAGTATGAAGCTAATAATATCGTTTAATCTGTCGCCTAGCTTCTGAAGGCGTTCATACTCTCTTTTCAAGGCAAAATCAATCAAGCTGTCCATGACAACTAAAACCCGCTATTGGAATGTAAATTTAATCTATAGCGGAAATAAGACTGAAGTTAATCAAAATTCTCTATAATCTAATCTTATATTTGGGTTATAAGTTCTCATATCTCTAATTCTTTATACACAAATATGAAGCAAAAAATCATTTTTATAATCTTTAGATTCAATAGTAAATCCCGCATGTTCAATGATTTTTTCCATTATCCAATTTGTTGTAGAAAACTCTTCACTAATATGATTTATCAATGATAAATTAAAATATAGCTTTTTGGTATAGATTTATTAACTATGAGATTTAATAATATAATAATTGTTTAAGATGGGGGCAAATAATGGATTTTGAAAAATTGGGCTCATTCTATTTGGGTAAAGAATTTGATATGAAGAATAATACATTGATTGACAAACTAGTTATGTACGATTCAAGAGATCTTACAACTCACGCTGTATGCATTGGTATGACTGGAAGTGGAAAAACTGGTCTTTGTATAGATATCTTAGAAGAAGCAGCTATAGATAATATCCCTGCAATAATAATTGACCCAAAAGGGGATATGACGAACTTATTACTAACTTTTCCAGAATTAAAAAAAGAAAATTTCTCTCAATGGGTAGACCCAGATGAGGCAAGAAGGAAAGGAATGAGCGTTGATGATTATGCCTCCCAGCAAGCAGAGATTTGGAAAAAGGGATTGGCAGATTGGGGGCAAGATGAAAGTAGGATTAAAATGTTAAGAGAGAATACTGAATTCGTTATATACACACCGGGAAGTGAAGCTGGTGCTCCTGTTTCAATATTGCATTCTTTCGATGCACCTTCAATTGATTGGAAAGATGATTCAGAACTCATTAGAGAACAGATACAAGGTATTGTCAGTGGTATATTGGGCTTAATCGGAGTTGAAGCCGACCCTATTAACTCTCGTGAACATATTCTACTATCAAATATATTTGAACATTTCTGGAGCAAAAACAAAAATCTAGATATAGCAAAACTCATTCTTTCAATTCAAGATCCTCCTTTCAGGACATTAGGAATCTTTGAAATTGATACTTTCTTCCCAAAAAAAGATAGAATGTCTTTATCAATGCAACTCAATAGCCTTATTGCATCTCCAAGTTTTAAAAATTGGCTTGAAGGGCATCCACTTGATATCTCAAAATTTATAACAAATAAAGATGGTAAAACAAGACACTCGATATTTTACATTGCGCATCTAAGTGATTCGGAAAGAATGTTCTTTGTTACACTCTTACTTAATCAGATCATATCTTGGATGAGAAAACAAAGTGGAACTAATAGTCTTAGGACTTTGGTGTATATGGATGAAATATTCGGCTATTTCCCTCCAGTCTCTAATCCTCCGAGTAAAAAACCACTTCTTACTTTATTAAAACAGGCTAGGGCATTTGGAGTTGGGATTATGTTGGCCACCCAAAACCCCGTAGATATAGATTACAAAGGATTGAGTAATGCAGGAACGTGGTTTATAGGCAGACTTCAAACAGAAAGGGATAAACTAAGATTACTTGAAGGTTTAGATACTATTAGTTCTAGCTCTAACGAATCTGGAAATAGAGAACAGATGAATAAGTTAATTTCAAATCTCGGGAAAAGAGTATTTATCTTCCATAGTGTTCACACAAAAAATCCAGTTATTTTCCAGACAAGATGGGCTATGAGTTACTTGAGAGGGCCGATGACTAAAAGTGAGGTAAAATTAATAATGAAAGATAAAGTTCAAGAAATTAAATTTTCTTCAACCGTTAAAACATCTTCTTCTGAAATTTCACCAAACAAAGGTACTACAGCCCCCCCTACTATTTCAAGTGAAATTCAACAAATATTTGTTCCTTTAATCAAAAGTTCTGCTCTTGCCATTCAAGAAATAAAAAATAGAAATCAAAAAGAGTTATCTTTTGAAGAACCATCTCTTGTCTATAACCCAGGAGTAATTGGAAAAGCGGTAATTCATTTCCAAGATAAAAATATTGAATTAAAAGAAGACCAAGAAAGAAATTTAATCCTATATTCATCTGAATTTATGAGCTGGGAAAAATCTGAAGAAATAAAAATATCAAATTTTCTAAGTATTCCTGAGGGTAAAGCAAAATTCTCAGAGATCCCAAGCAATTTAAATGATTCCAAAGACTTTAACGAGCTAAAGAAAAGTTTTATAGATTTCTTATTCTACAACAGTAATTTCAAACTGTATCACAGTCCCATCCTAAAAATGTATTCAAAACCTAATGAATCCAAAGCAGATTTTATTCTAAAAATAAATCAGATCGCAAGAGAGCTAAGAGATGATGAAGTTGATAAAATTGAACAAAAATACGCCAAAGAATTTGAAAAACTTAAAGCGAAACAGAGCAAATCTCAAGATATTCTTATAAAAAAACAAGCTTCTGCGAGCTCATTGAAACAAGAGGCTTTATTGTCTGCTGGAGAATCTGTTGTGGGTATGTTTATGGGAAGACACTCTACACGCTCTGCTTCCAAAGCAATGAATAAATACCAAAAGAGCAAAACAGTTTCTGCTGATATCGATAAAGCCCAGAAGGATATAGTTTCCCTGGATAAAGAGATGGAATCGCTGGAAAATGAACTAAAAGCCCAAATAGAAATTGTAAAACAAAAAAGAGAAAAAGAAATAAGTGAAGTCAAAGAAGTCGTGATTCAACCTAAAAAATCAGACATAGAAATCAAAATGGTTTCATTGGCCTGGATTCCAAAATGGGAGATATCATATAATGAAAATGGAAACAAAAAAAAGGAAATGATGCCGGCATATTATTGAATTTTAATTTTTATTGTGTTATCTGCCAAATATTTCGCCAAGCTTTAAATTCATCTTTTGCATTAAATGGCATGAAGCTTAAGGATAGAGATCTTGAGGCGATTGTACTTAGGGTAACAAAGTACAAACTTCCCACAAGAGTTGTTGCCGTTCAATTTAGAATCTCTCAAAGACGGGTACAGTAGATAGTTAGGCTTTCAAATACAGTCTGGAAGAAGACCTTATACAGGTACCCTGTGGACTTCAAGGCAGAGATTATCCAAGCTAAAAATACTCTTGACCTTTCCGCATCGGGCATAGCTAAGCATCTGAGGAAAAAGCGTGGTATTAGGGCTGATGTTAATCTCATCCAGCGTATTCTCTTGGAGTAAGGGATGGCAGAAGTTTGCCCAAATAAA
>Ga0172382_10001453_pt1 | contig 42365 bp, 38 predicted proteins | sample Leawel138RmetaG_FD_122245 | JGI IMG/M metagenome (GOLD analysis project Ga0172382, IMG submission 122245) | Leachate microbial communities from a municipal landfill in Southern Ontario, Canada - Leachate well 138R metaG | ecosystem: Engineered > Solid waste > Landfill > Unclassified | place...
AATGCACAATACTGGTGCTACATATGAAGTAGTTGAAGTTGGTGTATTATCGCCTCATGAAGTTCCTGTTGATATTTTACTTCCTGGTGATGTTGGCTATATTAGCGCTTCAATTAAAGTTATTAATCACGTTCATGTCGGTGATACTATCACATTAAGAGACAAGCCGACAAAAGATCCTTTTCCTGGTTATCGTAAGTTAAATCCTGTTGTCTTTTGTGGATTATATCCAATTGATAACGCTGATTATAACGATTTAAAGGATGCTTTAGAAAAACTTAGTTTAAATGATTCAAGTTTAATATATGAACCTGAAAACTCAGTTGCCTTAGGCTTTGGGTTTAGATGTGGCTTTTTAGGCTTACTACATATGGAAATTATTCAAGAAAGGTTAGAGCGTGAATTTGATGTTGGTTTAATTGCCACAGCTCCAAGTGTTATTTATAAAGTTAATTTAACTAATGGTAAACAAATAACTTTAGATAACCCTGTTGATTTACCTGAACCACAAACTATTGAATCTATTGAAGAACCATTCGTTTCAGCAGAAATCCTTTGCCCACCTGATTATATTGGTCCTGTAATGGAGTTAGCTGAAAATAAAAGAGGTACTTATGTATCACTTCATTATTTAGAAACTAATCGAGTTGAGATTAAATATGAACTGCCTTTAAGTGAAATAGTTTATGATTTTTTTGATAAATTAAAGAGCGTTAGCCGTGGTTATGCAACATTTGACTATAATTTTAGTGAATATAAGAAGGGAAAACTCGTTAAACTTGATATTTTAGTTAATGGTGAAGTTGTTGATGCGTTTTCAAGCATTGTCCATAGTAACTTTGCTTATGAAAGAGGAAAAGCCTTAACTCAAAAATTAAAGAAGGTTATTCCGCAACATATGTTTGAAGTACCAATTCAGGCAGCAATCGGTAAAAAGATTATCGCAAGAGAAACAATAAGAGCGTTAAGAAAAGATGTTTTAGCAAGATGTTATGGTGGCGACGTTACAAGAAAACGTAAACTGCTTGAACAACAAAAACGTGGCAAGAAACGGATGAAAGCTATTGGTAATGTTGAAATCCCTCAAGAAGCTTTCTTAACAATCTTGAAAGATATTGAATAGGGGTATTAATCTTGAAAGCACTATATGTTCATATTCCTTTTTGCGAAAGTATTTGTAGTTATTGTAATTATTGTAAAAGAGTTCCAAAAGATGCTTTAATGATTGATAACTATATAAATACTTTAAAAAAGGAAAAAGAAAAAGTTAAAGGTCCTTTTACAACTATTTATATTGGAGGTGGAACGCCTTCAATGCTCAATAAACAACAGTTAAAGTCTTTACTTTCAATCTTTGAAAATGAACAGCCGAGCGAATATACTATTGAGATAAATCCTGAATCTTACACTATCGATAAAGGAAAAGTCTTAAAAGAATATAATGTTAATAGAGTTTCATTAGGTGTTCAAACATTTAATAATGAGCATTTAAAGAAGTTAAATAGATTACACACTAATGAGCAAGTATTTAAAACTATTAGTAGTTTAAATAGTTTAGGAATAAATAATATTAGTATTGATTTAATATTTGGGATTCCTAGCCAAACAAAAGAAGATTTACTAAATGATTTAAAGATTGCTACATCTTTAAATGTTACACACATTAGTTATTATGAGTTATCAATCGAAGAAAAGACATTTTTTCATCTTCTGTACCAAAAAGGTCTCTTAGAGCCTATTAGTAGTGATTTACAGGTAGAGATGTATGAAACAGTTATTAGTTATTTAAAAGAAAATGGCTTTCATCAATATGAAGTATCAAATTATGCAAAAGCTATAAAATATGAGTCTCTCCATAATAAGATTTATTGGAGTTTATATCCTTATGAAGGATTAGGAGCTGGTTCACATGGCTTTGATGGTTCATATCGGTATTATCACTCAGAAAATGTGAGCGAATATATTAAAGAACCAAAAGTCATTAAAGAATTTCAAACTGAAGATGTTTTGTATGCTGATTATTTGATTTTTGGCTTAAGAATGATGCAAGGTGTAAGTTTAGAAAGAATTAAATCTTTATTTAATAGAAATCCTTTAGAAGACTTTAAAGAGTTAAATACTTTTATTAAAGATGGTTTATTAGTTGTTGAGGATAATCATTTAAAGCCCACTTTAAAAGGAACATTTTTATTAAATAAAATAGTCGAGGTGTTCGTATGAAGTTTTTAAAGAACGAATTTGAATATTATTTAAGAAGAGAAAAAGGTTTAAGTAATAATACTATCGTTGCCTATATCAAAGATATTGAGCAATACATTGATCATTTAGAAAAACACCGTAAAATTAAGCGTGCTAATCTAATTAAAAAAGAGGATATCTTAGCCTTTTTAAAAGTTTTACGACAACATGAATTAACTAGTCAATCAATTTACCGTAAGCTATCAAGCATTAAAGCCTTTCATAAGTTTTTACTTTTAGAAAATGAAGTTGTAGAAGATGTTAGTTATAGCATTTCATCACCAAAGAGAGAAAAAAAGATTCCTGAAGTATTAACGATTGATGAAGTTGTATCGTTAATTGATAGTTTACAAGGAAACGATCCAATTAAAATGCGTAATCTAGCACTAATCGAGACGATTTATGGCTCAGGTTTGCGAGTATCTGAACTTTTAAACTTGCGTGTTTCTGATGTGCATTTAACAGAGAAATATGTTAAAATAGTAGGGAAAGGAAACAAAGAAAGAAATGTTCCTTTAGGAGATATGAGTATTAATGCGATTAGAGAGTATATAACTAAGGCTCGCCCTAAGCTATTAAAACTTGATAACAATTATTTATTTGTTAATCAGTATGGTAATAAACTATCGCGTCAAGGTTTTTATAAATTATTAAGTAAAATTTGTGAGGATGTAGGAATCACTAAAAATGTTAGCCCTCACACATTGAGACATAGTTTTGCGACACACTTATTAGAAAATGGTGTAGATTTAAAAACTTTACAAGATTTATTAGGACATGAAGATATTTCAACTACACAAATCTATACTCATATTAGTAAAAAACACTTAGAGGATGCGTACTTAAAAACTCATCCAAGAGCAACAGAGAGTGATAAAGATGTATAAACGAGTATTTTTAATTGTTTTAGATTCACTTGGATTTGGTGAAGCACCAGATGCTGAATTATATAATGATAAAGGTGCTAATACCATTTATCATATTAGTGAAAATCACAAATTAACAATTCCTAACTTGCAAAAATTAGGATTTGCTAATATTATTAATATTAAGGATGTAGATAAACATTCAAGTCCAATTGGTGCATACGGTTTACTAAAAGAAGTTTCTTTAGGTAAAGATACAATGACTGGGCACTGGGAGTTGATGGGTTTACATATTACTGAACCATTTTTAACTTTTACCGATACAGGCTTTCCGCCTAAGTTGATTAAAGAACTTGAAGATAGAACTGGTCGTAAAGTCATTGGTAATATTAGTGCAAGCGGTACAGAAATTATTAAAGATTTAGGCGAAGAGCATATGAGAACAGGCGATTTAATCGTCTATACGAGCGCAGATTCGGTTTTACAAATCGCAATGCATGAAGATGTGATACCGATTGAAGAACAATATAGAATCTCAGAGATTGCTAGAGAAATCACAATGAAACCAGAATGGCGCGTTGGTAGAGTCATTACTAGACCTTTTGTTGGTACTAATAAGGATAACTTTAAAAGAACGGCTAATAGAGCCGATTACGCTTTAAGTCCAGTTGGTAAAACAACATTAGATTATTTAAATGAAACTGGATATAAAACTTTAGCCGTTGGTAAGATAAATGATATCTTTAACGGTCAAGGGATTAACGAGTTTGTTAAGACGAAGTCCAATTACGATGGTATGGAAAAAACCATTGAAATCGCTAAAACAAAGGATTTTAAAGGATTATGCTTTGTTAATTTGGTTGATTTTGATGCTTTATATGGTCATAGACGTGATCCTATTGGTTATGGTAAAGCAATCGATGAGTTTGATTTACAGTTAAAAGACTTGTTAGAAGTCTTAAAAGATGATGATTTATTATTATTAACTGCAGACCATGGTAACGATCCTATTCATCATGGAACAGACCATACTAGAGAATACGTGCCGATAATTGCTTATAGTCCAAGTATGAAAGGACATCTAAACTTAAAAATCAGAGAATCTTTTGCCGATGTTGGCGCAACAATTAGTGAAAATTTCAATGTTAAACAAGGAAAACTTGGAAAATCATTTTTGGAAAATATAAAGGAGATATAGTGATATGGTTGAATGGATTAAACAACTTACACCAGAGTTTTACATTATAGTCGGTTTTTTAATTGTCTTGTTTATTTTGTTAATTATTCAAATTATTAGATTAACATTAGTTGCTAGAAGATTAGGAACACAAGATTTTAAAATTATTGAAGCTATTTCAAAGAACGACGAAGGGGAGTATTTTTTAAGCATTACAGTTAGTAACCAGGCGTTTTCTACCAATAACTTAAACGACATTGGGTTCAAAAACAAAGATGTTATTCACGTGTTAAGTAAGGTTAACAGGTTGATTCCACCGCGCAATAAACATGTTGAAAGTCTACCTATGTCGCATATTGAGTCAATTACTATTGAAGGTAAAAAGAAATATAAGAAAGTTAAAATTTATGCTGAAAACGACTTAGGTGATAAGAAGCTAATTAAAGCAAAAGTTACTAATAATTATTTAAAACGTCGCTTTAAAGATGGTAGAAAAGCTGAAAAACTTGCTGCTAAAGAACAAAGATTTGCAACAGGAAACTACAATTTCTGGGAAAGAATGGGCTTAATATTCAGATTGTTTGGTAGACCAGTCTACAAACTATTTAAGAAGATGACAAGAAAAACTAACAATGCTTTAAGAGAAAATGAAGTTAGACGTCAACAAAAAGCTGAACATGATAAGATCGAAAATGAATTAAACATCACAGCAGCTAAAGCACGCAGCATTAAGATTGCTGAAGAATCTAAGAGATTCAATAAAACTCGTGAAACTGAACTTGAACTCTTAAAACAACAAAAATTATTAGAAATCGAAAAATTAAAACAAGCAGAGTATGATAAAGCTTTTGCAGCTAAAAAAGCTAAAATTGAAGCGATTAATGTTGAAAAGGAAGTCGAAAAACACTTTAAAGCTAATCCAATTGATTATGATAAAATTGATGTTTCAATAAAAGAAACTGAAGTTAAAGAAGAGCCTATTAAAGAAGAAAAGCCTGCTGAGCCTAAGAAAGAAACTAAAGCGGCTCCTAAGAAGACTGAACCTAAAAAAGAGGAAAAACCGGCAGCTAAAGAAGAAAAGAAAACTGAAGAGAAGCCAGCCGCACCTAAAAAAGAGCCAGCTAAGCCTAAAACAGAGAAAAAAGAGGCTGCAGAAAAACCTAAAAAGGAAGAGGCTCCGAAGCCTAAAAATACAGGAAATAAAGCTAAGTAGTAATATTTATTTAAAAAGAAAAACACCGCAAGGTGTTTTTTTATTGTTTTAAAAGTAGTCTTTTGGATCTAAATTAGCTGAAAGGACTAATAATAGCTTCAAACGCGCCTTTTCGCTAGTTAATGATGAACCACTTAAGGTGCCAAGTTTACGAAGATGATGGCCGCCACCTTCATATGAATAAGAACCTTTAACCATTCCCATCGGACACCTAGATGTTATGACAACCGCAATGTTGTTGGCAATAGCATCTTTTATTTTATTTGCGACAGCAACTGTAACATTACCACGCCCTAAAGCTTCGATAACAAGCCCATTAACACCTTTATCAATATAATAATCGATGATTTCACCGTCTGAACCACTAACAACTTTTACAATCTCAACTTTTTTATTGATAGAAGTTGGTTTAATCGTTTCATTTTTATAAGTAGCCTCACGATAATAATGAACAGTACGCTCATCAACAATGCCTAAAGGGCCAAATTCTAGCGATTTAAACGTATCTAAGGCGATTGTATGTGTTTTTTGAACCTCAACAGCAGAGTTTATCTCATCATTTAAGCAAACGAGAACCCCTCTATCAGCAGAATTTGGATCTAAAGCGACTAAAATAGCAGAGATTAAGTTGGATAGTCCATCGTAACCGAACTCATCAAAGCTTCTCATTGAGCCTGTAAGAACAATCGGAATAGGTAAATCAGTATATAAGTCTAAAAAATAGGCAGTTTCTTCCAAAGTATCCGTTCCATGGGTTATGACAACCCCGTCAATTTTCTTGTTTTTATATTCTCTATCAATAATCTTACCAATTTCTAACATGTCATTAGGAGTAATTGAAGGGCTTGGAAGTACAGAATATAAAATAAATTCAAATTCAGCCTCTGGAATCTTTGGTCGAATCTTTTCTAATAACTCTAAATGATTATCATGTAAAATACTTTTCGTTTTCATTTCGTCAGAACTCATAGTAATAGTTCCACCTGTAAAAATTATTAAAATTGTCTTACCCATTTAGATCCCCTCCAATTTAATTATAGCATATTCAAAAATTATTATCTTAAGAAGAATTAATAAAAATTTGCAATTTTAAAATGCTTCAAAACCTATAGAATACACACCACCACCTCAAAGAACCCTAAATTAAGACCAAAAACTTTCCACACACAATCCACAATTATACATTTATCGCATACGCTCGGCGCAATCAATTGGTTTACATAATATACATTATAGGAACTAATTACAATATCTATAACTTGTCCTTCTTGAGTTTCAACATAGTTGTAATTTGTGTTTTATATAGTTTATCAGCCTTGTTTTAGTTGGTTTCGTTTGATTAAATGTGCCATTAAATTGTTTTTTGTATAGTTTAAATTTTATTCCTTTTGTTCGGTGCAATTTGAGTAAAGTTTAGGTGCACTTATCTCCGTCCAACACTTTAAAATGATTTTATTATAGATTTGCTTATTTTCTTCTGCTACTACTACTGCTGCCATAGGTATGTGTGTCTTTTTTTTAAAATAAAAAAAGTGATTCGAAAATTTCAAATCACTTTTAATCTGAAAACAATGAAAGTTGTTCTGGTTTAAATCCTCTGTCTTTTTCTTCCAACCTCTGCCACTGTGAGCTCCTACCTTTTCCGAGAGGTCTAATGATTCCTTTTTTCCTTAACTCTTGTAAAGTCTTATTTATTGTCGATTCACTAATGAGTGGCAATTGTTCCCTAATATCACTTTTCTTAAAAATGCTCGGCCCATGATAAATCATATATTCTACACTATTTGATTTATTCATAGTTAATTCAAATTCGTATGCATGTTCTTTAATTCTAACTAAGTCATTCAATTCTTCAATAACATTTACAAATATTCTAATTAATGAGTCAGTTTGACTAAGACCATTTTCCCAATCATAATTCGCTTGGCTTAATGCTGTTCCAAACCTTTCTTTATATTCTTTAAACACTTTAAAGAAACTTTCATAACGGAAAACTTGGAATTCTTTAGCTAACATTGTATATATAAGTATCAATCCAATTTTTTCATTATATTTATTAAACGGCTCTATCTTGATGAAATCTACATAAAAGTTAGCCACAATTACTAAATATTCATATTTATTGCTTTTTCTTACTGAATGATACTGTTCAATTAGTTTTTCTAATTGTTCTCTACTTGAATGGTCTTCAAATGTTTTAACTATTGATCTAGATCTAGTGGCTTGTTTGCGAAGTTTAACATCACCAACACCTCTATATAGAATAGTTGAAAGGTCTATTGCTTCGTTTGCGTTTAAAACAAACTCTTTAGCTGACTCTTGAATTTTCATCAACGCTTCTTTAATATTTAATAAAAACTTCTCATCATTATTCTTTGGAACATAATCCTTTTTGAAGTCCGCAAGCAGTCTTAAGCGCGTAGGTGTGATGTTTAACTCAAATATTTCGCCTAATGCAATTGTATCATCTTCAATTGTCTGTTTGGCCATCACTTCATCATCACGTTCAAAAAACTCTTTATAATAAGAGGCTCTCCCTTTGTTTTCATAAAGTTTGAAAAGTTTCATCATTAAAGTGTTTGTTATTTGAATTCTATCCATGTTTGTTAAACACTTCATCTAACTCACCCTTTCTTTTAAAAGACGCTTTTGCCGATAAACTCCCTTAAAATTGAGTTGTTTGGAACAACTTCATCATCTATTTCTAAGAAATATTTTAAGAATTTTAAGAGTTTATTAGCTGTAATAAAGTATTCTGATTCACGATCAATACTTCTTAAACTCTTATAAGCGTGTTTCTTTAATACTAAAAACTCATATGTTAACTCACTATTAAACACATAATCAGCTTGCTCCTGGAATGGATAAATCCATCTAAACTCACCCGCACGAACACTTTCCCACATAGCTAATGTGTCTTCAGCACTTGAGTTTCTAAACTCTTGATCTCTAACCATTCTTCTAAGCAACCTTAAATCTGTAAAACTAATTGGGTTGTGATTATCGATGTGTAATTGTGTTTGTGGTGCGATAAAAATCTTATATTTTTGGTTGATTGGAATCCCTGGAGTTAATCTATCGTTTAACGCGTGAATTCCTTCAATAATAATTGGTGTATCTTTATCTAACTTAATCTTTTCTCCCCATTCTCTGAAACCTGTATTAAAGTTAAAGACTGGTAGTTGAACTTCTTCATTACTAATTAATTTAGTTAAATGTTCGTTAAATAAATCAATATCAATCGCTTCAATGTGTTCTAAATCTGGTTTTCCATCTTCATCAAGCGGCGCTTCGGCACGTGGTCGATAATAATCATCAATCGAAATCATATATGGTTTAATACCTCTACTTAAGAGTTCGATTTTTAATCTTTTTGAGAAAGTTGTTTTACCACTTGAAGAAGGTCCAGCAATCGCAATCAGTTTAATATCTTCAATATTGCCTGAAATTAATCTGCCTAATTCAGCTAATTGACGGTTATGCTTGTTTTCGCACATATTTACAAACTCAACTTGTAAATCATCTTCTACATAACGGTTAATTCTTGCGATTGTATCGCCATCAATAATTCTGCTCCATTTTGCTGCCTCTTTAATAGTTTTAGTAAAGATTGGTGCGTCATCAAATGGAGGTATATTACCGTCTGCATCACTTCTAGGATACTGAATCATAAATCCTGGGTGATATAATCTTAATTTAAACTTATTTAAATAACCTGTTGAAGGTACCATATAACTAAACATATAGTTTTGATAACCTTCACAAATATAGTTATTAACATATTTTTCTTCACGATATTTTAAAATGTCAATTTTATCGTAATGACCAGCTTCTTCATAGTTTTTTATCGCTTCATCAATCGGCACTCTCAGCCTTTTAATCGGCAAATCTAAACTTATCAACCTTTGAACTTCCTTAGTGATTTTATCTAACATATGGTTAGAAAGCGGTAAATTTAAATCGTGAATTTCCGCTAATATAGATCTTGAGATTGAATAGTTATATATAACTTTAGCTGATGGGTATAAGTTTTTAATTGCCATTAAAATGACATATCTTAAACTTGCTTCATATATTCTTGAAACCTCTTTGTTAGTTAAATCTAAAAAGTCTAATGTTGCATTAAATTTCAATTTAAATGTTAATTCTCTTAATCTATTATTAACTAACGCTGCATAAGCAATAATATTTCTATCATTTTTAATTTCTTCTAAAGTTGTCCCTTTTGGATAACTATATTCCTCGTTATTTATAATTACTTTAATCATTGTTTATTCCTCCCAATCATCAAACAAAGATAATTTTTTAATTTTCATTTTCGGTTCTTTTTTAACTGACGCTACCTTTTCTGGCGCCTTTTTAACTGTTTCAGTGGCAGAAACAACCTCTTTTTCAATAGGCTTTTCTTCCTCTATTTCATCTTCATCAAAATCAATGTTTTCATCTTCAATTATATCATCTATAGTTTCATCCTCTTCACTAACTGAATCTTCTTCATTTTCTGCTCGTAAAAGTGCTAGTTCTCGCTCTTTTTCTAACTCTTTTTCTCTTTTGATTCTTTCTTTTTCAAGCCTTTTTAAAGATTCAATTAACTCATAGTCAGGTTCCTCAGGGACCTGTTCAAGATTAATAAAGAGTGTTTTTGAATACTTATTGTTGCTTAAATAAGGTCTTCCGTATTCCGCTACTGAAGGTTTTAAATCTTTAACAAAAGTATCTAAATAACCTTTCTTAGCAGCAACTAAGACTCTAGCATTTTCTTTTTTCTGTTCCTTTGAAAGTCTTGCAGCATCCATAACGTAGTGTGGATTTCTTGATCTATCTTCCCATAAAGTTGTTGTAGCGCGAAGTCTACCTGAAAGCGGAAAATAATCAACTTTTTCTCTTCTTATATGACCTCTTTGCGAGATAATTAATAGTTCATCATCGCTTTTCGCATATAAAGCTGTTGCAAGTTCGTCTTTTTTATCTAATTTTAAAGCGTTAACGCCTGAGGTTTGAACGCCATAGATTGGCACTTCCTCCTGCAGCATTCTTAAACCTTGACCACGTTTTGTAAGAACGATGATATTGTTTTTAGTACCGATATCAATACTAGCCAATTCATCATTTTTACTAATATTCATTCCTTTAATTAATCTTGAATATCTAGAGACTTGATATTCTTTTAATGGCGATTGTTTAATTTTACCTTTTTTAGTAGCCATTAAAACATTAGTATCTTCGTCAAAATCTTTTATACAAAAGACTTTAATTACATATTCATCTTTATCAATCGGAATAATATTATTAATATAAGTTCCTAAATCTCCCCAGCGATAATCTTCAAGTTCAAAAACCGGTTTATAAATATAATTACCTCTTGTTGTAAACATTAGTAAGACATCGTGAGTGCTCACATCAGCATCAAACATTAATGCATCATTTTCTTTTAGACCAATTGTTTGACTAGCTTTAAAACTTCTTAAACTTGAGCGCTTAATATAGCCATCTTTTGTAACCGCAACTCTAACCTCTTCTTCGCTAATCAACTCTAATTTATCAATCTTCAATTGTTCAATTTCTTCTTCAATTTCAGTCTTGCGATCTGTTCCAATATTTCTAATAACTGCTCTTAATTCTTTTTTGATTAAGTTAAGTAGCATTCTTTCACTTGATAAGATTTCTTTTAATTCTTCGATTTGTTTTTCAAGATCTTTTTGTTCTTTAATAAGAGCGTTAATGTCTGTTGAACTTAATCTATATAATTGTAAAGTTACTATCGCTTCAGCTTGCAGTTCAGTAAACTCAAATTTTTTCATTAAATTTTCTTTTGAGTTTTGTTTGTTTTTAGATGCTCTAATTGTTCTAATTACATCATCTAAAATACTAACCATCTTAATTAGCCCAAAAACGATATGTAATCTTTTTTCTGCCTTATTCAAAATAAAGTTACTTCTATTAGTAATAACTTCTTTTTGGTGATTAATATAACTATCTAAGATATCCAAAACGCCCATTAAAACAGGTCTTTGTTGGTTAATCGCAATCATATTATAGTTAAAACTAATTTGCATTTCTGTATTTTTAAGCAAGTAGTTTAAACAGTTTTCTACATTAGCATCTCTTTTTAAATCAATTGCAATTCTTAAACCATCTTTATCTGTTTCATCTCTTACTTCAGCGATATCTTCTAATTTTCTACTAAGTCTAATATTATCAATAGCTTTAACTAAATCACCTTTATTAACTTCATAAGGAATCTCAGTAATAACTATTCTATTTGTATCTTTGCTAATTGATTCTATTTCAGTTTTACTTCTAACAATTACTCTACCTCTACCAGTTAAAAAAGCTTCTTTAATGCCTTCTTTTCCTTGAACGATACCACCTGTTGGAAAATCTGGCCCAGGCATTATTTCAATTACTTCATCAACTGTCATAGTTGGCTTGTCAATCCTTCTAATAGTCGCTAAAAGAACCTCTTTTAAGTTGTGAGGTGGAATTTTTGTTGCATAACCAGCAGAGATTCCGCTCGCACCATTAACGAGTAAATTAGGAAATTTAGCTGGTAAAACAGTTGGTTCTAATTCTTCATCATCAAAATTAGGAATGAAAAGAACTGTTCTTTTATCAATATCTTCTAATAGTGCTTCAGCTTCTTTAGTTAAACGCGCTTCAGTATAACGCATTGCTGCAGCAGAGTCGCCATCGATTGAACCATTATTTCCGTGCATATCAATTAAGCATACGCCTTGTTTCCATTCTTGGCTCATTCTTACCATTGCATCATAAATAGATGAGTCACCGTGTGGGTGATATTTACCCATGACTTCGCCAGCAATTCTTGCAGATTTTTTATAAGGCGCACTGCTAGTCATACCCATCTTATACATTGCATATAAAATTCTTCTTTGAACCGGCTTTAAGCCATCTCTTACATCTGGTAAAGCGCGTTCTTGAATAATATATTTTGAGTATCTACCAAATCTATCGCCTAATATATCTTCTAAGTTTTCTTCTATAACTTTTGATTCAATAAATTCATCTAATTTGTTTCTTTTTTTGCTCATAAGTTGTCACCCTCAATTTGGTAATCATCTTTTGCGACAAAATCAACGTTTTGCTCAATCCATTCACGTCTAGGTTCAACCTCTTTGCCCATTAAAATACTAACGTTCTTTTCAGCAACAGCCTCATCTTCAATCGTTACTCTAATTAATGTTCTTGTTTTAGGATCCATTGTTGTTTCGCTTAACTGATCAAAGTTCATCTCACCCAGACCTTTAAATCTTTGAATTCTTACGTTATTGTTATTTTTAGTTATTTCATTTAATTCATCATCATTCCACGCATAATGATTAGTTACTTCTCTACCTTTTTTAACACTAATTCTATATAAAGGCGGTTGCGCAATATACAACATATTTTCTTCAATTAATGGTTTCATGTAGCGGAAAAAGAACGTTAATAATAGTGTTTGAATATGCGCACCATCATCATCCGCATCCGTTAAAATTATCACTTTGCCATAGTTTGATTTTTTTACATCAAAATCAGCACCAAAATCAGCACCGATAGTGTGAATAATTGTATTAATTTCTTCGTTTTTAAGAAGTTGTTCGACAGATGTTCTTTCGCTATTGATAACCTTACCTTTTAAAGGTAATATCGCTTGGAACTCTCTATCTCTACCTTGCTTAGCAGAACCACCAGCAGAATCTCCTTCCACTAAGAAAAGTTCATTTTTGGCTTTATCTTTGCCAGTTGCAGGTGTAAGTTTGCCTGTTAAACTAACCTCATTATTACGTTTTGTTTTCTTGCTTCTTGCTTCTTCTCTAGCTTTCCTTGCCGCTAAACGAGCTTTGCTAGCGTCCATTGCTCTTTGAATTAAAGAACTTGCAAACTCAGCGTTTTCTTCTAAATAATATGTAAACTTTTCATGGAAAATATTTTCCGTTGCGTTTCTCGCTTCTGGTGTTCCAAGTTTACCTTTTGTTTGGCCTTCAAACTCTAAGATTCTTTCCGGTATTCTTAAACTTATTACAGCTGTAACGCCTTCTCTAATATCTACACCTTCAATGTTTTCATCTTTTTCTTTTAAGATATTATACTTTCTTGCATAGTCGTTAAGCGCTCTTGTCAAGCCACTTTTAAAGCCTGTTTCATGGTTTCCACCATCTTTAGTTCTAACATTATTAACAAAAGAAATAATGTTTTCTGTATATGAACCTGTAAATTGTAAAGCTATTTCAACTTCAATTTTCGTCTTCTTATCTAGCTCATAAACACCTTCAATGTTTTTTATATCATGGTAAGTCTTTTTGTCTTGATTTAAATATTCAACGTATTCTTCAATCCCTTTTTCATAAACAAAAGAATCCTTTTGACCTGTTCTTTCATCCTTTAATACCATTTTTAAGTTTTTAATTAAAAAGGCATTTTCACGCATTCTTTCTTTAATAGTATCATAATTAAAGAGCGTTGTTGTAAAGATGTTTGGGTTTGGTTTAAACAAAACACTAGTCCCAGTCTTTTTAGTTTCACCAATCTGTTTAAGTGGTTCAACTATCTTACCTCCATCAATAAACTTTTGTTGATGAATTAATCCATCACGGTAAATAGTCACTTCTAAAAATTGACTTAATGCGTTAACGACCGCTGCACCAACACCATGTAAACCACCAGAAACTTTATAACCTGAATCAGAGGAAAACTTACCGCCGGCATGTAAAGTCGTAAAAATAACTTCCGTAGTTGGTCTACCGCTTTCATGCATCTTATAAGGTAAACCTCTACCATAGTCTCTAATCTCTATACTATTATCATTTTGAATTGTAACTACTATCTCATTTCCAAACCCTGACAAGGCCTCATCTATTGCATTATCAAGTATCTCCCATACTAAATGGTGGAGCCCTCTTTGATCAGTTGAACCAATATACATACCAGGGCGCTTTTTAATCGCATCAAGACCCTCTAAGATTAAAATGGATTGTTCAGTATAATTACTCATTAAATCAATCTCCGTTCCTTTAAAATTATACCAAAAATAACGCCTCAACTCAACAAGAATATATCATTTTTCACAATATTACCTAATTTAAATTGCAATTTATAACCATTTCGGCTATTATTTAGTTGATGAGGTGGTAATATGGGGTTAATTCTCTTAAAAATAGGTTTATTTTTGTTCGCATATTTGCTCGGTTCTATACCGAGTGGTTTAATTATAGGTAAAATATTTTTAAAAATCAATCTAAAAGAACACGGCAGTAAAAATATCGGTGCTTCTAACGCTTTTAGAGTGATGGGAGTTAAGTTAGGATTGCTAACATTATTCTTTGATGCTATCAAAGGCGCTATCCCAGTTATTCTTGCCAAATATGTATTTCCAGCCTCCATTGATGGTTTTGAAGTATATTTAACAATGTTTGATAGAACATTTGATTATGCTATTTTATTTGGTGTTGCAGCTATTTTAGGTCATACATTCTCAATCTTCTTAAACTTTGAAGGTGGCAAAGCTGTTGCAACATCATTAGGAGTTGTTTTTGCATTAACACCGATTATCGGCGTATTAGCACTAATTATTTACTTTATTGTAGTTTTCATTACTAAATATGCTTCATTAGGTTCTACATTCGGTTGTTTGGTTGTTGGCGTAGGTGCGACCATTCAGTTTTTAATCCAAGGTATCATTGTCGAACAAACCTTCGTTTTAGTTATGTACTGGGCATTAATTCTTCTTATTGTTATTAGACATATTCCAAACTATAAGAGATTAATTGCCGGAACAGAAAGAAAGTTAGAATTCAAAAAGAAAAAACAACCCGAAGAAAATAATGAAACTAACGAAAATTTATAGTTAACATAAAAACTCTCAACCTAAAATGGTTGAGTTTTTTATTTTGATTTAAAAAGCGAGCATCGCTGCTCGCTTTATTGATTGTCATTTTCGTTATTTAACTTTTCTATTTCTTCTTCATCTACATCAGTAATATCTAAAACAGTTAACTTTAATTCCCGTATTCTTCTGTTTTCAACTTTGACTAACTCAAATGTTAGTAAGTATTTTTTGTCAATAAACTCATTATCTACGAAGGTTGTTTTAGCGGAGGTAACAGTAATTGTTTGGCTTTCTTCCGGTAAACCTTCACATAGTTCGTAAATATAACTACCAACTGTTAAATATCTATCTTCCTGTGGTGAACCTAAATCTAATGTGTCATAAAGTTCATCAAGTTCTAAATCTGCAGATAAATAATAAGTGTTTTCTGATTCTTTAATTAAAAACGGATCTTTTTCATCATCGTCGTATTCGTCGTATATTTCACCAACTAACTCTTCCAATGCATCTTCCATCGTCACTACTCCGCTTGTTCCACCATATTCATCAGAAACGATTGCGAAGTGTTTTTTCTCATCTTGCATAACTTTAATTAAATCATCAACTTTAGTTTGTTTACTAACATATAATGGTTCAACTAAAAGGTCTAAAAGATTTATGTCTTTATGATTTTCTGTTTGAATCATCGCAATCAAGAAGTCTTTTACTTGTAAAACACCAACTATATTATCTTTATCGGTATCATAAACTGGTAATCTTGAAAATTGCGTTTCTAAGAAGACATCTAATATTTCTCTTGGTGTATGATCAATACCAACAGCCACTACATCGACACGCGGAGTCATAATCTCAGCTACTTTTTTATTTCCTAACGAAACTGCTCCATGGATAATATCAGCGTGATCTTCATCAAACACTCCTTGATCTTCCATTGTTTCAATAATGCTTTCTAACTCATCACCTGTAACTGTGTGTTCTCCATGTTCAGTCTTTTTACCGGCACGCTGCGTTATTTTAGTATATATAATTGCGATTGGATAAAAAATCTTATAAAAGAACCACATTAATCCTGAAACTCTCAACGCTAACTTAGTTGCATTAGCTTTCGCATAAATCTTTGGTATAATCTCACTAAACGTTACAACAAGAAGCGTCATTACTGCTGTTGAAACAATACTAGCGACACTTGGATTAAGTATTAAATGCGTAAAAATAAACGCTGCTACTGTTGAAGCACCAATGTTTACTAAGTTGTTTCCTATTAAGATGGTTGTTATTAGTCTATCGTAATTTTCAATTAAAATTAATGCTTTTTTAGCGCCTCTTTTATTCTCTTCGGCTAACTTTCTTATTCTAATAGAGCTAACTGTTGATAATGCCGTTTCTGTCGCACTAAAGATCGCAGAAAAAAATAAAAGCACTACAACTATTAATGTTAGCATAATATAAACCCACAATTCTAAATCAGCTTCTACTGCTGCTAAAACTCTTGTAAAACTCAAAATACTCTTGGGCAAGGGGGCCAATTAACACACTCTCCTTTTCAATCTATAAGACATTATATCAAAATTACATGTAAATGTAAATATTATTGATATATACACATTTAATAAGAAAAGCGATTAAATCGCTTTAATTATTTTGCTTTAGCCTTTGCTTCTTTCTCTTTTTTTGGCTTCTTTTTATCTTTGTTCTTATCTGGTGGCGTCATAGTTGCCATAACTTGTCTAACCTGTCTTTCAGAAGGTGTTCTTCCCATCTGTCTCATCATTTCTCTGACCATTTGTTCAGTAACAGGTGGATTTTTATCTAAATAGTTTTTAAACCAAGTTCTAGCAATAAAAAATCCAATGATTCCGCCAGCAAGTAAAACTCCGATTAAAATTAAGACAAATTGCCATATTTTAATATCCATCATATTTTATCACCTTTCACGGACTATTTTAGCGTATTTCTTTATATTTATCAACTATTTCTACATTTATCTCTTTACATTTTTATCATTTTAGTTTACAATTAATTGTGAGGTGATAATATGCCAAGATGGATTAGTGATAGTTGTATAGCATGCGGTTCTTGTGTAGAAGTATGTCCAGTTGATTGTATTTCAGAAGGAGATATCTACGTAATTGATGAAGATTCCTGCATTGACTGCGGTGCGTGCGAAGAAGTTTGTCCAACTGGAGCAATTTCTGAAAGATAATTGCTGCTAAATTTTACATTTTTTGGTAAATAAAAACATTTTTATTACCATACTTCTTATTGGAAGTTAATTCTAAAGATTTTACATTTAAAAGGCTTGATGAGCTTGTTCTTTCAAGAACAACTCGTAGGCCTTTTTTTTGCGTTTTATTTAATGTTTCAATGATGACTAATAAATCTTCGTCACTAAAATCATAGGGTGGATCAATAAAAACTAAATCAAAGAAAATACCCTTTTCTTTATAATATTCAAGGGCTTTTAAGTAATCTAATTTAGTTATCTCTACTCTATTTAAAACATTTAAGTTTTTTGCGTTTTCTTTAATTGCTTTTACGGATAAATTATCAACATCATTAATATATGCGAAACTTGCACCTCTTGATAATGCTTCAAAGGCATACGCTCCTGAACCTGCAAACAAATCCAAAACCACACCATCAATCTTAAAAAGCATATTGAAGACCGCCAATCTAACTTTTTGCGATGTTGGTCTAGTTTTATTACTATAACTAATTATTTTTCTTTGATTAAATTCTCCGCCTGTTAAATAAATTATCTTTTTATCCATCAATAATCTTTAACATTCCTTCATTGTAATAAAGTTTTTCAAAATAGGTTTCTCTTGTTTTTATAATGCCTAATTCTTTTAAGAATCTATATCTCTTAATAATTGTCTTTCTTTGAACATCAAAGCGTTTTTCAAGTGGCTCGCTTGCTACATATATCGTTTTAAACGATTGATGTAATACTTCATGCAAGCGTCTTTTTTGGTAAATTGTATGGTCTGATTTATCTACTTTTCTCTTTTGCGAAACTTTTAATTTGTTAAAAGCTAAAATCATCTCTCTAGCATCAATAATCGCCGCTTTTAACGCTTTTAAGAACGCAACAAGGAAAATGTTAATATTGCTTTTTCTCATCGCTTCATCGCGTCTTCTATCAATTCTTCTTAAATACTTTGATAAAGGAATATAATGCTTTAGGCTCGCAAACTCGCGCAAGTATAACTGACTAATAGTTCTTGCAATAATTTCATTACCAATTAAAAATGGTCTGTTAACTATTATTTGATAATACAAATAGGCACTTCTTACAAACGGACTTATATCCTCTCTTAACATAAATAAATCCATCTCAACCATATTCGCTTCTAAATGATCTTTTGGCGAACTAATAAAAATTGCCTGTTCAATGTTTATTCCACCAATGAATGTAATGTTTTTTCTAAATTCACCTGGTGTATATTTTTTATGTTTAGAGTAAAGACTCTGATGTAGAGCCTTTAAATAGTAATTAGAATAACCCATTTTTTCTAGTTGTATCGGAGCCTTACTAAATATATCTTTTAATTCTAATAATTCTTGATTAAATAAATCAAACTTACTAGGTGCATGTAAATCAGCAAGTGTATATTCAGACCCTTCTAAATTTAAAGAATCAATCATTTCTTTATCTTGAATTAAATCATAAAAGAAAAGATTTGATGGTGTAGGCAGTGGAAAAAGTTTATGAATTTCTTCAACTAATTGATCAACTTCATAATTTGCGTCAGCTGTGATATGTAATTCATTTAAACTATATGGGCAAAAACATTCAACTTCTTTTGTTCCATACATTGCTTTTTTATATTGGCCTAACATTATACCACCTACTAATATAATATAAAAAATATACCTAAAAAGCAATAAAATTGTGCGTAATAGCACAATTTTACCTTTTATTTTTGCCTTGTTATTTTGTTTACTATTTCAACATAAATAGCCCCAGAAAGTGAGTACGATCAAAAAATTAATGGTGGTAATTTTTTGCTTTGCTTCGTGAGCTCCAACGAGTGGATATTCGAACCCGACAAAACCTCGATTTCCTTTTCTGTGCGTTGGGATCTACCAGACTTTCTGGGTATATATATTATAACGTAGATAATATATATACTCAAACTTTGCTGCCTTTACTTGCGTAGTAACTCTTCCGCTTTTTTGATAATTACAGCCTTATATTGATTTTTTAAATCTTCACGATCCAAACCAAAATCAATAATCGCTTCTAAATAACCAACTCTCGAACCTATATCATATCTTTTTGCGATAATATCACAAGAATATACAGGTTCTTCTTTTAATAAAGTTAAGATAGCATCAGTTAATTGAATCTCACCGCCAACACCTGGCTTTTGAGTTCTTAAAATTGAAAAGATGGTCGGAGATAATATATATCTACCAGAAATAGCACTTAATGATGGCGCTACGCTTGGATCAGGTTTTTCAACAACGCCTTTTAATTTAAATACATTTGCGTCCATCGCTTTTTCTGGCTCAACTATCCCATATTTTTTCGTTTCACTTGCTGATACTTCTAAAGTTCCAACAACTGATCCACCATACTTATCATATACTTCCATCAACTCTTTAATTGCTGGTTTAGCACCTTTAAACAAATCATCCCCTAACAATACCGCCAACGGTTCATTTCCAACAAAAGTTTCAGCATGTAAGATTGCATGACCTAATCCTTTTTGTTCTTTTTGACGAATGAAGTGAATATCAGCTAAATTGCCAACATCTTCAACAATCTTTAATTCAACTGGTTTGTTTTTTTCTTTTAAAAAACGCTCTAAGTCTGCGTTTCTATCAAAGTGATCAATGATTGCGTTTTTTGATGCTGAAGTAATAATTAGTATTTCTTCAATTCCAGCACTTAATGCTTCTTCAACTATTAATTGTAATGTTGGTGTATCAATAATTGGAAATAATTCCTTTGGAACTGTTTTTGTAGCTGGTAAAAACCTTGTTCCAAATCCTGCTGCAGGTATAACTGCTTTTTTAATCATATAATTCCTCCAGTTTTAAAACCATCGTTAATAATATACCATAACTCGCTCAAATGTTCCACCGTTAATCAACATTTCAAGAAGTAAATTTCTTAAATTGGTTTCAATTAAATAATCAAGATTTTCAACAGTAATTGAACTTTCAACCAAGCAATAGTCTGTTTCATTTTCTAAAAGTTGTGTTTTATATTGTTTAGCTAAAGGCTGTGCTGCTTCAACATTATTAAAGCGCATAAACACGCTAACAATAACAGGTGCTTCTATATCTAATTCTATTAATAGGTTTGATAACTTAATTGTTTTAGCGATTATATATTCGTGGTTTTGTAAAAACTTTTCTTCATACTCTTTCTCAGTAACAATCGCTTCACTAGTTATCTCAACATTATAAATCTTTTCAATTCTTTTCTTAACTCTATCAATCGTTTTTTCTTTATAGTATTCAATATATAAATTGACTGTTCCTCTTTTTATTGTGTACGCCGTAATAATTGTCTTATAAAAATTAGTAAAGACTAATAATGTTTTAAATTGTTTATGAAATAGTTCTTCAGGCATTTTAAACTCAATTAACTTCATTTCTCTTATTCCTTCGCTTTTCGCAAACTGCTCATATAAAGCATTGGCCCAAACATGTTCATCTTCTTGTGGATCATAATAATGATAACTAGAATAAACAACTCTTAAATGATATCTAATTGTTTCACTAATTATAACCGCAATAAATCCAAGAGAAAGACCGATAACTAAAAGAATCTTCACTACAATGTTATAAGATAACACTGATAAAATAACTATTCCAAGTGGGAATATACCTATTTTAAACACTCTTGATGTACTTACAAATCCTTTTTTGTACAAAATAATTAATGCAATTGTAAATAAAATTGCTAAATAAAGCGTAATAAAACTACGCGAATTCCAACCTTCGCCTATGACGATATCGCTTGAACTTGTCAATAATAAAAAGATGAGTGAAAAGAACAGTATCAAAATTGAAATCGTGCTAAGCATTCTATAAGAACGTTTAGTATAAAACTTTTGAAATTGCGGTAAATGATAATGGCTTTTCATTTCATCTTTATATTGGTAATATGTTTTATATCTTCCGCGTGGAACATAATCAAGAACTTTCGTATACTTATCTTTTAAATTTTTAATCATCATATGTTCAAACCCAGCAAGCGGATTTAAAACGATAATAATTGTAAAAAGGAAGATTAATAAAATATGATATTTCTCCGGGAAAAAATATAATGCTGGCAACATAAAAGCAGCATAAATAATATAAACTATCAATCTTGGTATGCCAAACCATAGATAAATAACATCAAATATCACAACAAAAAGGCTTAATAAATCTATTAATGCATAAGTACTTGGGGGTAGCACTATCCTTAATATTGCGTATGCCGCCATAAGTGCTATCAATATTGTCAAAGCTATTATAAATCTTCTTTTCATACTTTAATTATAGTTTAGTTCTTAGGATTTGTCTAATAAAGACAGTAAAAAACATTTTGTTTTTTAATATATCTACATTTAAAAAGAAAAACACAACTTTAATCGTTGTGTTTTAAATTCTTATAAAACTTCTTTAAGTGCTGTAATTAATTCAGCCTTCTTTAAAGCGCTATAGCCAGTTAAACCTTTATCTTTAGCCATTTCTTTAAGTTCAGCCACTGTTAAACCATCTAAGTCAACTTTAGTTTCTTTTTTAGGTGCTGCTGGTTTCTCTTCAACTTTCTTTTCTACTTTTGGTGCAGCTTTTGGAGCTGGTTTAACTACTTCTTTAACTTTTTCAACCTTAGCTGGTTTAGATGCTTTACCATTTGGATAAGCTTTAATTGCTTCGTTACTAACTTCCACTAAAGTAGCAAAACCTTGTGGGTCATTAACAGCAATATCTGCTAACATTTTTCTGTTAATTTCAACGTCTGCTAAATTTAAACCATAAATAAATTGTGAGTATTTAGTTTCATTTAAACGACATGCAGCATTAATTCTTTGAATCCATAATTTACGGAAGTTTCTTTTTCTTTGCTTACGACCAATATATGAATATCTTAAAGAACGCATTACTTGTTCGTTAGCTGTTCTGAAGAGAGTTCTTTTACTACCAAAATAACCTTTTGCTAATTTTAAAATCTTTTTTCTTCTTTTTCTTGAAGCAACACTACTTTTAACTTTTGCCATTTTGATTTCCCCCCTATCTCATATTAGAAATAAGCGACTTCATTCTCTTTTCATCACTTGCTGATACGCTTGTTTCTTTCCTTAATTGTCTGTTTTGTTTTGTTGTTTTACTAGCTGCTAAGTGTCCTTTATAAGCGCGGTGACGTCTTAATTTACCTGAGCCAGTAACTTTAATTCTTTTCTTTAAACCACTATGTGTTTTATGCTTTGGCATTTTCATCTCTCCTATCTATTTCTTCTTAGTATTTGGTACTATGAGCGCATTAATTACTCTACCTTCTAACTTAGGTTTTGAATCAACTTTAATCGTGTCTCCGAATCTTTCAATAAATTCATTTACCACAGCAAAACCTTGGTCAGAATGAGTAATCATACGACCTCTAAACCTCAATGTAATCTTAACCTTATCGCCAGATTCAATAAATCTTTTCGCTTGTCTAAACTTCGTGTTTAAATCATGCTCCTCAATAACAGGCGACAACCTTACTTCTTTGACTTGAATAGTCTTTTGATTCTTTTTCATTTCACGCTTTCTCTTTTGTTGATCATAACGATGTTTTGAATAATCCATCATTCTCGCAACAGGTGGAGTAGCGTTCGGATTTACAACAACCAAATCTAATCCTTTTGCAGAAGTTTTCTCTAACGCATTAGCTAAACTTAACACTCCAAGTTTTTCGCCATCATCAGCAATTACTAAAACCTCGTTAAAAGGAATTGAGTCATTAACTAAATCGCCTTTTGGTTGAATTCGTCTATTAATGATTTTCACCTCCCAAGTGATAATAACTAGACTTATGAAAAGAAAAAGCGGATACAATAATATCCACTTAAAAAGTTACAATTTGAGGTTGTGCTTTTTGCCTAAAGACCGTGTCAATCAGGCGAGAAGTGGATACTTCTTCTTTTCACTTATTTATTTACCGTTAGTATTATAATAAAAAAAGATGTGCTTGTCAACAAAATAATTACTTTTATTTAATTATTTATAAATATTTACAATTATTCATAATAACTAATATGCTTATAACTCGCTGTAATGTATAAAAGCATCATCATTAATAGATTATGGATATATCCCATCTTTGGATGTTTAAGACTTAGATAAGGGATAAAAAAATCTAAAATGCCTTTTAAGTAAAACTCTGCTTGTAAGATTGTGTTAACTATTAAATATATAACAATAAATATTATCGTTACTAAAATGTTTTTATTTTTACCGCTAAAACAAACAACCATTAAATGGACTAAAGAAACATTTAATAAAAGATGAATAATAAAATCATAATTATACTTAACAACTCCATATAAAAAATATACAACAATTTGATACATACCATATATTAATAAACTAATAAATGAATAATAAAGAAGGTATGCAATTATTTTTGATGTGACATATTTCTTTTTATTAATAATCATTATTTGCGGATCATTAATGTTAAACATCTCTTTGCTCGCTCCTATTACCCATACACATAAGATTAAATTGCACACCAAAAAGGCTTCATGTTCAAATTCTTTTAAGTAATTTTGTCTTTCTAATAGTCTTAATAAATAACTATCAAAACCATTACCTAAATAGATAAACAAAAAACCGCTGACGATACACATAATAATCGCTAATAGTAGCCATAAATCATTAAATAAATAAAGTAAATGATATTTAATAAACTTAATCAAAACTGATCACTTCTTTTTCTTCTAATAGTTCAAAAACTTTTTTATTGTGACTGGAGATAACATATGTTACTTCACTATTATCATTAATATAGTTAATAACTCTTTTTAATATATCTTTATCAAGCCCATCAAAAGGTTCATCTAAAAAGACTATTTCATTATCTTTCAAAAACGCCAGATACAACATAATCTTCTTTTGATTACCTTTTGATAATTCGTTTAAACATTTGTCTGTTTCTATTAAAAAATACTCTTCTTTTTCTAAATCTCTTTTGACATTTAAAAGTTTAGTGACACGATTTAAATACTTAGATACTTTTATTTTATCTTTATAGATTAAAAGTTCAGGAACATAAGAAAAGTTCTGATAACTTCTCTTTATAACGCCTCTTGTTGGCTTATATAGGCCAACCAACAATTTTAAAAAAGTTGATTTGCCACTTCCGTTTTCGCCAGTTAAAAGATATATTTTACCTTTCATAATATTAATATTTAAGTTTTCTATAACTATTAAATCTTTAAATCTTTTAGAAAGGCTTTTTGTTTCAATCAAGCAAGTAGACATTGTTTAACACACCATAGATAAGTGGATTTTCAAACGTTTCATAAAAGATAAAATAAGGAGTTATACTTTCATATTGCTCTCCGTTTATATGATAATCAATCTTAATCGTTAACTCATCAGTTATCTTATCTAACTTATCAAAATTAATCGTGATTAACTCATTATCAGTAACTGTTTTGCCGACATATGTAAATAAGTTTTTAGTTAGAATAATATTATTGATATAAATATCTTCAGTTAAACTAAACCTAATACTTACGCTCTCTAAAGTTGGAAAATCAGCATATCTTTTCCCAAATAGTTCAGTGATGTTTAATAGCTCTTCGATGTAATAATAATCAAACGAACCAACTTTAAATTTTTGTTCATTACCATTTTTAAGCCTAATATATAAATATGCCTCTTCAATAAAAAAATCAGCATTCAAGATCGGTAACTTAAAAGTGTATTGATACTCTTGATATTTTTCTTTTAAATATTCATATTTGCTGGATTTACTAATGTTTAATAATTCTAAGTTTAACTTTTTGGTTTCATCAAAGTCGCATAAAAAGACTACATCAAATGCTTCCTTTTCTTGATAAGCTGTTTTCCTGTTCGTGTACATTAAAATTTTTAAATTAGTATCGCCACTTAAACTATAGGCTTTTTGTTGAGTAATTAGTTTAGTCTCTGTTGGACTTTTATATGATAAATAGTTAATAACTAATAAAAAGCATATTAAAAGAATAATAAAAGGTAAAAAGATCTTTTTAATCATATTTTAATTTTCTCCAACCTGTAATATTGAGTTGTAATAGTAAAGACCTCATAACCTCCACGTTTATTTCTAATCCAAAAAACATATTTGCACGCTACACCATTACTTATTTTACCTTCACCAGCAATATATAAGGTTAACATCGTGCCTGGATCAATCGATGCTTTATATGTTGTTTCTTCTTGATTGCTGGCATCATATTTTTCCGTTTCTGTTATCTTTAAAGATGAGCTCAGCCCTCCTTTAAATTTCGCAACACTCCCACTTGCATCAATACCGATTGAACCTGTTGATGATAAACTTTGCGAGTGCGATTCTTTTTTTGTTCGTTTATAAGTATATTCAATTGGAGTTGTACCATCATTATAGTAAGAAAAAAGTGTTTCAGTCTTATAAGTAACCTTTTTATCTTTATGTACTTCGTAAACACGCCAACCAAAAAACCTTCTTTTATTTACTTTCTTATAGTATTCTTTAAACTCTTTTTCTGTGTACTCACTTAAAAACTTACCACTTTCAAGTTCAATCTCTTGATATGCCTTATAATCACTATCAGCCTTTAATGTACTATTATTTACTGTCATACATAACAGCACTAATAAAAATAAAAACCACTTTTTCATATCATCACCTCTATTTAATGATACAAAGTAGTTTTTATTTTACTTTTATTTACTCTCTTTTTATTTTTCAGCCATTATTCTTTCAATGTCTTCTATTTCTTTTGGAATCTTTTCACTTAAGTTAATGTTTCCATTTTTAGTAAGTAAGATATTATCTTCAATTCTAATTCCTATCTTTTCATCTTCTAAATATAGTCCAGGTTCTACTGTTAAAATTTGACCAGCTTTAAATGGTTCTGTATAATTACCAACATCATGAACATCTAAACCTAAAAAGTGACCAATTGAATGATAATAATATTTGCTTAATTCACTTTCATCTTGAATCTTACCAATTTTCATTAAGCCTTCCGCAAGAAGTTTTTTCGCTAAATTATTAAACTCTTCAGTAGTAACTCCTGGTTTTAAAAACTTAATTACTTCTTTATTTGTGTGTAAGACTATTTCATAAATTTCTTTCTGGCGTGGAGTAAACTTACCATTAACAGGAAATGTTCTAGAAATATCACTACAATACTTTCTAAACTCAACACCTAAATCAAGTAAAACTAAGTCTCCGTCTTCCATTAAAGAGTTATTATCGCTATAGTGAAGGATAGTCCCATTAACACCTGAACCTATAATTGTTTTAAAGGATGGCTTAACACCATGCCAATTTAAAACGAAGTCATAATAAGCTTCTAGTTGATTTTCTTTTAAGCCAGGCTGTAAATTTTCTAAAATGCCTAATATTCCTTTATTAGTAATATCTATCGCTTCTTTAACTAAATCTACTTCACTAGCATCTTTTATACTTCTCATTTCATTAATAATCGGATTAATATTTTTAATTACCAAATGCGGATAAAGTTGTTGAAAATCATTTGCGAACTTTTCACCAACCGAAGGAATTTCGTTAACGTTCATTCTTTCTAAATCAAAGTAAAAATGCTTAAGCGTGCCAAAACTAGCCGCTCTTGTTGGACTTAATAACCGAGCGATATAGTTTCTAACTTGATCATTATTTAAAACATTATCAACTTGACTTAACTCTTTTGAACCTTCAAAACTTAAAGTTGGCCCATCCCATTTAGCTTTTAAAGGATTTAAAGGCTCAAGAAAAAGAATTGCTTCTTCTTTTTTGTTTCCTTTTAGCATTAATAAATAACTATCTGCTTGATCAATTCCTGTTAAATAATAAAAGTTACGATTAACTTCATAAGGATAAAGTTGATCAGCGGTTCTTTTTGGTGCTACTCCGGAATATAAAAGGAGCATTGAGTTATCTTCTAAACTTTTAAATACTTTTTTTCTTCTTCCTTTATACATCTTTTATACTTCCTTTATTTGCGCTAAAACATTTTTTTCAATCTCTTCTAATTTTTTAGAAGCTTTTTCTAATGTTTCATCTTTTACATATAAGTATACTTTAAGTTTTGGTTCTGTGCCACTAGGTCTTAAAATAACTCTATTATTAGATTTATAAATAAATCTTAAAACATTTGACCTTTCAAAGTCAAGTTTTGTTAACTTGCCATCTTTATAAATAGTTAAGTTTTCATAGTCTTCAGCAACTTTTAAACTTTCACCTTTTACTTCTAAATAATCTTTTCTGAATGTTTCCATAATCTTCTTGATTTGGTTTTGACCAGCAATACCTTCATAAGTAATTGATAAAGTTTTCTCAGCGTAAGTACCAAACTCTTTATAAACTTTTAGTAAAACATCATATAGCGTTAAACCTAAAGTATTATAATAAGTTGCCATCTCAACTAATAGTAAAACTGCTTGAACAGCATCTTTATCTCTAACAAAAGGACTAATTAAAGAACCATATGACTCTTCAGCTCCAAAGATATAACTTCTATCAGTGCTTCTAATCCCTTCAGCAATAAATTTAAAGCCTGTTAAAACTTCTTTAACTTCAACACCAAAATGATTAGCAATATCAATGATAAGCGGAGTTGTAACATTCGATGAATAAACAATTCCTTCTTTATCTAAAGTCTTTAATTCTTTTCTTCTATTTAAAATATAATAAAGTTCAAGTGCTGCTGTTTGGTTACCATTTAATGGGATATATTCATCCTTATGTTTAACAACAATCCCTAATCTATCAGCATCAGGATCTGTAACTAAAACTAAATCAGCATTTTCTTTTTTCGCTAAAGCTAATGAGTTAATATAAGCACTTGGCTCTTCAGGGTTACTTGACTTGACATGGGTAAAATTACCATCAGGAACCATTTCTTTTTCTACAGGAATAATGTTATATCCTAACTCTTCTAATAATTCTTTAATCATTTTTCCACCCGTTCCATGTAGTGGTGAATAAACAAACTTTAATGGCTTTTCTTCTAAGTTTGTTAGTTGAATTTCTTTAACAAGTTGTAAGTACGCATAATCTAAATCATAATCAACTTCATTAATATATTTATCGCTATTATATTCTTGAATGTTAAAATAATCTTTAATCTTATTAACTTCAACAACTAATTTTGCTGCATCATCAGGAACTAACTGTCCACCATGCGAATCATAAACTTTAAAGCCGTTATATTCTCTTGGGTTATGACTAGCAGTAATCATAATTCCACCATCACACGCAAAGTGTCTAACCATATATGATAAAAATGGTGTCGGTCTTAAGTTTTTCGTAATAAAGGTTTTAATTCCTTCACTTGCAAGAACGCGTGCTGCAGTATAGGCAAATAGTTGCGAGTTGTTACGGTTATCATAACTAATCGCTACACTATAATTGCTAGTTTTAGCCGTCTTTTTAATATATCTTGCGAAACCTAAACTCATCTTTTTAACTGTATAGATATTCATTCTATTTGTACCAGGGCCCATAATACCTCTTGCGCCAGCTGTCCCAAACTCAATATCTTTATAAAAAGATTCTAAGATTTCTTCTTCACTTAAGTTTTTTAATTCTTCTTTTAATCCTGCATCAAGATTTTTTTCATTTAACCAAAGGTTATAAGCTTTTTTGTGTGCCATATTTTCCCCCTAAATTAATTGTTTATTTCTTTCTAATATTTCTAATAAACCTTCAAAAATCAAATTCGGTCTATAATCTACTTTCACTTCAAGTATCGGTAATAATAGTTCCGCAAATCCGCCTGTGACTATTACTTCAAAGTCTTCTTTGACTTCTTTTTTAATTCTTTCAACCATACAGTCTATTTGACTTGCGGTCCCATATAAAACGCCAGACTGCATGCAACTAACTGTATCATTACCTAAAATTTTCTTAGGAATTTTTAAGTCTATCTTCGGTAGCAAAGCGGTGTTTTTTGTGAGTGCAGCTAAACTTATTTCCATTCCTGGCGCGATTATTACTCCACATAAAGTGTTGTTTTTAACATATAAATATTTAATTGCAGTGCCTAAATCAATAACCAAACTTTTCTCATAAAGTGCACTCGCTCCCACTGAACAAGCAACTAAATCTGCACCTGTTTCTTTTGGGTTATCAGCAATTATTTTTAAACCTGTCTTCGTGCCTGATTCAAGCACTAATGGTTCAACAAAAAGATGTTTCTTAGCAATTTCTCTTAATATATAAGTAACCTCAGGAACAACACTTGCAATAACCATATGCTTAATTTTTAAATCTTTAACTATATTATAAAAACTTAAATATAGTTCATAATCACTTAAATTAAGTTTAGTTTTGAAACGGTACTTATTTAAGATCTTTTTATCTTTCGCTACAGCGAGTTTTATTTCTGTATTACCTACATCAAATAATAATGTCATCTTCTCTTTCCTCGCTTTCTCTTAAACTAAAAAGGGCAACCACAATGGGTGAACCGATTAAAACCGCTATTAACGCTTCAAATAGAGCGTTCGTTGACATAACTGTTAAAATAACTCCTAAAATATCCGTTCCTTCTCCATAGGCAAGTGGCTTCATTAAAGCTACTAATGTTAAAACTATCATTGAGTGCACCAAGCTTGCCGTAATAAAGACTGAAGGGATATAAGTTAGGTTTTGATACTTATCTTGGCTTAAGAAATAATAATATAAAATCATTAAACCAATTAATAATATAAATGCACCTATATAAATAAAACGGATATCCCAACCAGTTACTTTAGTTAAACCAACACTTGTAAAATATAAAAATAATGCTGTAACAACAGTTACTACGATAAAACTATATGTTTTCCCGTTTTTAATCTTGCTGAATAAAACTTTAAATCCATGAAAGATATAATAAGCTGCTAAAGAAAATAATACTCTTGGGACTATCGCTATTATCGGATTTTGAAAAGCAAAATCAAAAGCAGTTTTCCCATAAACATAGGCCGCAATTAAACTTGTAAGTCCAAAAGTAAAACCTAATCCAAGTGCATAACCTAACGGTAAAAACATAATGCCAATCAAAACAGGTATATGGATTATTGTTAGACTTGCAATTCCAGGTATAAATGTTATATACCCAATATTAGGTACTAAACCTAATAACATAATAATACTCGCAAACACCGCAAAAAGCGTCATGTTATAAATCTTTTTCTTATTCATCTTTTCTCCTTTTTAGGCCCATATGGGTCCCTTAAGTTTTTTTATTTTAATTTATTAATTTTCTTGTAGTTCTTTGATTTTTTCACTCGTTAAGTCTTTAATTAAAGCTCTTAACATTTTATGAGCACTGAAGTGATCTTCTAAATTAAACATTGAGGCAGTTGAGTGAATGTACCTTGTAGGTAGACCGATTGTTGTCGCAACCACACCACATCTACTAATTAGTGCTGCTGCAGCATCCGTTCCACCTTTGGAAAAATATACTTGATGTTTAATATTATTTTTCTTTGCGACATCTTTAATATATTTAAATAAACTCGGCTTCATTATATTTCTTGGGTCATATAATCTAACTAAAAAACCTTCCCCCATCTTACCACTAGCTGATGCATCTCTTAAATCATTTAAAGGGCTTGCATCTAATGCGATAAACATATCAGGTTCTAATTTAAATGAACTTGTCATAGCGCCACGAAGCCCAACTTCTTCTTGAACTGTCGCACCGATTGCGATATTATAATCTAACTCAACATCATGTAAATCGCGCATTAATTCAAGTGCCATACCAGTCCCCCAGCGATTATCAACAGCTTTCGCAATTACTTTTTTATTATCAACTGTTAACATAAATGGTGTTTTCGGTAAAATCATTTGCCCGATTTCAATTCCCGCTTCTAAAACTTTTTCTTTACTTTCTAAACCAACATCTAAAATTAAATCCTCAAAATCCATTTTTGTGTCTTTACTAATATGTGGTGGTACTGCACCAACTATGCCAGGAATTTGTTTATCTTCTGTCTGTACATACATAATTTGCGAAATAAATACCTCAGGCAAAAGTCCACCAATTGGAATTACTTTAATCCCACCGTTACTCATAATATCTTTTACCATTAATCCAGTTTCATCCATGTGTCCGGCAATAACTAATGTTTTTGCGTTTTTATTTTTACTTTTCTTATAAGCAAAAACACTACCTAAATTATCGGTAATTATTTCATAGTTTTTATATTTTTTCATTTCTTTTAAAACTATTTCTTTAATGTATTGTTCTTGGGATGCGATTCCAAAACTTTCCATTAATGTTTTATAAATAGGATCTATTTTCATAAATATCCCTCCCTATCTAAAATTATACTATAAAAACATCTAATAAGCCACTATTAAAGGATAAAACTATTATTAACTACATTTAGAAACACTTAATAATTCTTCCATATTTATCGGTTAATTCTTTTTCTAAATTTTCATCAAGCCTTATAGTAAAACCAATATAAGTTGCATTAGGTAATTTATCTTTATTCAAGTTCCCTTTAACTGAATCTTCATCAACCATAACGATAATATTACATCTTTCATTTATTGTAAGATCGCTAAAGGTTTCCATAAAGAAAAGTCCATCTTCTTTTACTATTGAACTCTTAACAGACTTTACTTGAAGGTAACTTCTTAAATTATAAAAACTTTTATATAGTTCATCATCCTTAGTTAAAACGACAATAGATGGTTTATTAAATATCTCATTACCGATTAGTCTTTTTGCAAGCATTGCCATAAAAAGGGCTTTGCTGCCTTCTTTTTCTAAAACTAGTCCAACCTTACCATCTCTCATTTTATGCTTAATGTTTTCGATAATTCTATATTTATTAATTAAATCTAAAACTCTTAACACTCCAAAATACTGATAAGATTCGCCAACAAGTTTGACCGGTTTTTCTGCCTCTTTTTCTTTAAAGAAAATGCTATTTTTAATATAGTCCATCAGCCTTTCTTTTTTGAAAAACTCAGTTAATAAAACTTCTAAAGGATTAAGATCTAAATCCATCCTCCACTCTTTATAACTAGCAAAACTTGCCATAACAGTGCCTATTAAAGCATTTTTTCCATCAGTCAATAAAGAAAATGCATTGTATGAAAAGAAGTTTGGTATATCATTTTGATAACTACTAATTTCATTATATGCATCTTTTAATTTATCTTTAACTTCTACTATAATAAATGGAAATCCATTTACAAATATGACTATATCAAAAATAGTATTATTAACTTTAAAATCTTTAATTATTTCAAAACTATTTTTAAAAGGATTATCAAAGTTTACTATTCTAACTCTTTTTTCATTTTTATTCGTTTTAATTAAAATACCACTCATTAAAAGTTCATGAAATTCTTCGTTTCTTTTAAGTAAACTTAAAGTGTTGAGATTTTTAATTTTTGTTAGAGCTTCTTTTATAATAGGCTCGCTAACATCATTAAATCTTAAAAGCGACTCAACAAATATTTCTTCATCAATGTATTCACTGAGTTCTCTTTCTTTTAACAAATTATTATCTTCGTCTTGGTAAAAGTAGCCTAAATTAGCTAATCTTGTAATTATATAATTAATTATCTCTTTTTCTTTTAACACTTTAGCATCCTCCAACTTTAGATTAAATTTATTTTTCCCTTACAAGCATCTATTGTATCTTGATCCCAAACTGATGATTGAACCTCGCCAATGTGAGCTTTTTCTAATAGGAGCATACAAAGTCTACTTTGACCGATTCCACCACCAATACTTAAAGGGAGTTCGTTTTCATAAACCATCTTATGGTATGGATAACTTAAATCAGCCAATCTATCACGGTGTTTTAATTGTTCATAAAGGCTTTTACTATCAACTCTAATTCCCATACTACTTAACTCTATCGCACAGTCTAACGTTTCGTGATAGTAAATAATATCACCATTTAAATTCCAATCATCATAGTCTGCGGCTCTTTTATCGTGTGGCTTACCATTGCTTAAAGGCCAGCCTATTTGATATGTAAAAACAACACCATGTTTTTTAGCAATTAAATATTCTTTTTCTTTTAAAGGTTTATTCGGATATTTTTTAAGCAGTTCTTCCGTACTAATAAAATAGACATCTTCTGGTGCTGTATATTTAATCTTTTTATACTTTTTATTAATATCTTTGCTTGTAAGATGAATCGCTTTAACAATCGTTCTCACAACTTCTTTTAAATAGTCTAATGTTCTATCTTCTTCTGTAATTACTCTTTCCCAGTCCCACTGATCTACATAAATTGAGTGAAGGTTAGTTAATGTTTCTTCCTTTCTAATAGCGTTCATATCGGTATATAATCCATTACCTGGATGAAAATCAAAGTCACTTAACGCTTTTCTTTTCCACTTTGCAAGCGAATGAACAATCTCCGCTCTTTCATTTAAATAAGGAATCATAAAACTAACAGGTTCATCTCCGTTTAACCAATCATTTAAACCTGAAGCAGACAAAACAAAAAGCGGTGCAGAAACACGCTTTAAATTAAGAAGCGTTTGTAAATAATACTGAAATCTGTTTTTAATAAAGCCAATCGCTGTTTGAGTCTCATAAATTGATAATTTTGACTGATAATTTTCTGGTACGATTGTTTTACTCTTATGTTTGTTCATATGAACTCCTTTTATTATTGTTAATATAAGAATCTATTAAACTTTTATTTTATTGACGCTTTTTTTACATTGTTCATGTTTATAGATTTCTTGACTTTCTCACCTTTTTAGATTATATTATTATTAAGTAATGTTTGCCGAGGAATGAGGCTTGTTTTGATGGAAGAAAACAAACAAAAAGACCCATTAAATAGAATATTTACTATTCCTAATATTTTATCAACTATCAGGATTTTGTTAATACCTGTTTTTTTGTGGTTATACATTGCTAAAGAAGAGTACTTATATGCAACCATTTTAATCATTGCTTTAGGTGTGAGCGATGTGATTGATGGTTATATTGCAAGAACCTTTAACCAAATTAGCCGCCTTGGGAAAATCTTAGATCCAACCGCTGATAAACTAATGCAGGCAGCAATCTTAGCCGCTTTAATGATTCGTTTTCCATATATGTTAATCGTCTTCGTTGTTTTAGCGCTTAAAGAGAGCATTGTGCTCGCTTTAGGTGCAATCTTTTACAAACACACAAAACGAATTGAAGGTTCGAGATGGCATGGTAAATTATCTGCTGTCGTTGTTTATATAATGTTATTAACACATTTACTTTGGGGCATTAATTCTACCATTCCAACATCAATATCTTACACGACGACCATATTAGCTATTGCGGCAATGATTTTCTCATTAATAATGTACATCAGAGACTACATTATTTTATACAAAGAACATAACATTATTGAAAGTGAGACAAATTCTTAAAAGAATTGTCTTTTCTTTTTTATTTTATCTCTTCTTCTTAAAAGCAATCATGAACTGATTGCTTTTTTGTTTACTTGTTTTTTGATTTAATTGAAACTATCGTACCTTCCATTTTCGTAAGAAAGTACTCATTTAATTCTTTCATGAAAAAACTTGAGGTTTTGTTGGTTTTTGCTCCATAAACTTTTGGGTTAAAGTCTGGCATCTCTTTATATAATTGGTTCACAATTGTTGATAGTAATACATAACCATCTTCATCAGACTCATTAGCTGAAATTATCTTTTTAACGATATTAACAACTTTTTTAACTTCTTTTTCTGATGCGCTCTTTTGACGAGCATTGTAAATTTGATCAACGTTTATAAAGCGGTCAAACTTTTTCTTATAATCAGCGTTTATCGTTTGATTACCCGCCCCAAACACAACCTTATTTTCCTTTTTAAGCCTTTCGATGATTGGCGCAAAATCTAAGTCATTAGACGCAATACAATAACAATTTATATATTCTTTTTCAAGTAAATCCATAATGCTAATAATCATCTTTATATCAACGGCATTTTGACTCTTTGAATGAGATACTGCCATAACAGGATTAAAACCGTGCTTAATTGCTTTAGCTTCTAATTTATTATCACTAAAATTAGAATAGTAAGCTTCTTTTACAATAACATCGCCTAAGTCTTTTAATTCTTCAAATAAAACTTCTAAATAATTTTCATTATTAAAGTTATCATAATCAATCATCACTGCGATTGTTAATTTTGTCTCTTGCATATATACTCCTTTCTTATAGTGATACTACCTCACTATTTTTAACTTCTCTATTAATGAAAAAATCTCTGTTTTTTCACTATCACTATAACCTTCTAATAATACAACGATAAAATTCTTATCTTTGCCCATAAAGATAATCGCATCATTTCTTTTGCTGTATTTAATGCTTTTCATCTCAGCATATTTATATCTATTAATGGTTATATTATTAGTTGTTATAGGACAATCTAATCTTTCACTTGTAAAGATATAAAGTACTATTTCTTCAACAGAACGATATTGGTTTTTTAATGTTTTGATTGTTTTATAATAATTACTAATTGGCTTAACTATCCTATATATTACTAATATTAAAATAACTATTAAAATATAAGAAGATAGTATTCTATAAAAATCTTTTTTGTAAAAGAAAACAGTTAAAAGAATATAAAAACCTACAAAATAACCCACTACCATTAATGTTTCTAATATATAATCTTTTTTAAGCCACTCTTTATAGGCAATCTTATATTTTTTAATTGTAGTTTCGCTATTACTACTATTTTGAACTTCAATCATTAAAAATCATCCTAGTTCTTTAATGATGTTATTTGATTCTATTCTTAATAACATCAACTACTAAGTATAATGCTGGCGTGTCTTTCTTTCTAAATCTATTTTTGATTGTATTTTTCGCTGGGTCTATGCACACACTATTACCTTCTACATCTTCCATCTTTAACATTGCTGGACTTTCACTGCGCGGAGTAATAATCTCACAATAGATTTTTTCTTTATAGTTAAATGGTCTTATAACATTGTTTCTAATAATTTGTTGGAACTCACACTCATAAATAACTTTTTTAATATTTAAAGTTGTAAAGGCAATTTCTTGTTCATCGGTAACTCTGCGTTTAAAATGAATTGCTAAACCATTTAATTCCATATCAACTTCTTCGCCTGCTTTATTTAAATAAGCGCAACTATCAAGTTTATATGTTTTACCAGATAACGCCAATGTATCTGCAAATGTGAATTTTTCTTCATAAAAGTCAGCCATCTTAACACCATAAAGAATATTTTGTTTATCTTTAATTGTTAAAGTGTATTCTTTAAATGGGATAAAGTCAGTAATAATCGCTTTATTGGTTGGTAAATCAACTTGTTTTTTACCTTTAAACGGATCTGTTATCTCTAAAATCCACTTGTCTTTATCAAAACATTTAATGTCAAATTCAACCATTAAATTGTCTTCTTTAGTATATTTAGTCTTTGGCTTGCCAACAATTACTGGACCAACATAGAGATTATGTTGAATTCTCTCATCATTAGCTAACACGAAGACAATTTTAGCGTTCTCATTTGGGTTAACTTTTCTATTTTTTAAGACTGATAAATCATAGACTGTATAGCCAATATTTGTTGATTTTTCTTTTAAGCTAAACACTTCTGTCTTTAATGAAACATCAACTCTAACAACTTCACTAGTAACATAAAGTTCATTGCTGATAAACTCAATATCATCCAATAATTGCCAGTGACTATTTAATTTATACTTGTATCTAGGCTTATTTAATGGAACGATATATTCAACCATCTTACTGCTGTGTTGAAAGACATATTTAAGTTCACTTTCAACTCTTAAATCAAAGTCTTTTCTTTCTTTTTGTGGAACATTAAAGGCTGAAGATAAAGTAATATCATAAACTAAATCTTCTGCTTTATCTCTTGTATGAACTGCGATACTTTCGTCATAAACAAAATCAGCTGAATCAATTATGTTGTTTTTTAAGTCTCTAATTTCTAAATTATAAATATCGCTTGGTAAGTTCAACTTCGTTAAATCAATTTCAAACTTAAAATCTTCGTTTATTCTGTTGTCTTGAACAACTATTTCGCTTAAACTCTTAAACTGTTTGTTGATGGTTAAAATCATCTCTCTTGCTCGTAAATTCGACTCAAAAACGAAACTATCAATCGTGCGATAAATATCATAGACTCTCTTGTTAACCTTACAATTAATCATCGAAATCTTTCTACCGTTTAAACCCATGTTTAATGATCTAGTCGGTTCAATTTCTTTATCGTTAAGTTTTAATGTGTTAGATTCATCAATTCGCAAAAATGAAACTTTATGAGTAACGAAAGGATATTCTTTCGCATTTAAGAACTTCTCTTTTGGTTTATGAATTATATAGGCATTGCCTGTATAATTTTTAGTTGATAATAACTCTTCGCCATTATCAGTGAAGATATACATATCTTTATTAATATTCTCATCACTTTGATAAATCACTTTCTTATCATATGTAACAATTAATTTAGCTTTCGCAAGCGGATTTTCAACTAATTGTTCGCGGATTTTTAGTGAATAATAACCAATTCGTTGATAAATTCGATAATCTGCATCAAGTGCTAAAGTTGTTTTATTTTTACCTTCAACTACTTGAACTTCTAACTTTCGATAATCTAATATAGGAATACCAACAACATTAATTGTCTTATATGTTAAATATACTCCCATAGTATTAACATTAAATCTAAAAATAGGTTCACTTATATAAGCATTTCTATTAACGATAATTTTCGTAATTTTATTTGCTTCAATTTCTAACCATAACTTTAAAGAACGATGAAAATCAGGTTCGCTCTTATCATATTTATTTTCGTGATACCATAAATCAATATGCTTTAAAAATGGTTTAGTTACTTTCGCCATTTCTTCTGGACTTATAATTAATGCTTGTTTAGTATATTTAGCTAAATAATATGTTGTATCAGTTAACTTTAAATAAAACATATCACTTTCTTCTTTAATTAAATCTGGCTTAATTCCAACAAAAGTATCAACTAAGATTTCTTCTACCGGTGTATTTAAAATTGTTTGTTCGAAGTTTGCTTTATAAATATCATACATAAATGTGTAATAATCTTTATAATACTTAACAAAAATACCAGCATGAATTAAAACACTAACTTCGCCACCTAAATTATTATCAACAATAAGTGTTCTAATTGCTCTATTAATTTGTAATTGATCATCTTTAGTATATATTTCTTCTAATTCTTGAACAATATACGGCCAAATAGTGCCATCATACTCTTTATGAGCAATCATTGAAATGAAAATTGTCACTAATCCCCTTTCTAAGTCTGTAACATCTCTTTCTAATGATTTAGTAATAATTCTTACCGCATCTGCTTTTAAAGTTTTATAGACTGTTTTATTAGTTGCATACTTAACAACTAAATAAGAAAGCAGTTTTCTTTCTTCCCAGTACTCCTTAAACTCTTCTAAAAATGTTTGATAATCTTCTTTGGCTGTTATTGTAGTATCAAAATAAACTTCTGCCTCATCTTTTTGAAAAGTCGCTAAAACAGACTCTTCTTGTGGAGTCTCTTCTTTTTTCTCTACAACCTTTTCAACAGGCTTAGGTTTTTCTACCTTTTCTATTGGTTTCGGCTCTTCCTTTTTCTCTACCGATTTTGGTTTAGGGGCAGGCTTAGGCTCTGCCTTTTTAACCTCAACAGGTTTAACAGGTTCAATAGGGGCTTTCTCAGCTTCTTCAATTTCTTTTAAAACTTCATCGTGGTCAATATCAATAAATCTAATTATATTATTTTTAAAAGTATTAGGAAACGAAAAAAATTGAACTTCTCCCTTAGCAAACTTTACACTAACGTTGTTTTTGGTGATGCTAACAATTTCACCATCGCCAAGTCGTGTATGTGTCACTCTTTCATTAATCAATTTCTTTAAGTCCATTGTCAAACCTCTTTTTTATATTATTTTCAATAACTATTATTTAAAATAAATGTGTCCTCACACTTGATATTATAGCACAAATCACACCATTTTTATACGCTTTTGTTTTCTTTTGTAAAAAGATTGTAATATTAAAATTAAATGCTTATAATATAGGTGCAATAAGAATAGGTGATAAAGTGAATTACATAAAAAACAACTACATAAATTGGATAATATTACTACTAGGCATAACTATTTTAGGCCTAGGTAATTCCTTAATAGTTATCGCAAACTGCGGTTCAGACTCTATTACAATTTTCGGCCAAGGAATTGCCAACACTTTATCCATCAAATATGGTTATGGTTACATTGTTGCTAACCTTTTCTTTTTTATCATCGTACTAATTTTTCATAGAAAAAAGATTGGCATCGGCACTGTTGCATCAGCATTTCTAACAGGCCTATTAATTAACTTATATATGGAAATACTACCTTTTTCAACACCAGATAATATTATTTTAAAATATACGATTAGTTTATTTGGTATTGTTGTTGTGGCAATCGGCGTTGCCTTATATATGTACTCAAACACCGGTTTAGGTTCTTTTGAAGGTGTCGTTGACCTTCTTACAACAAAAACAAAATTAAGATTTTGGATTATTAAAATCTGTTTTGATTTAATTTTATTCATTTCAGGTATTTTACTTGGTGGAACATTTGGACCAGTTTCGGTTCTATCGGTCTTTACTTTAGGTCCATTAATTGATCTTTTTAGATTTTTACTTAAAAAGACAAATATTATTAAAGAACATAAAGAGGAAAATAAATTAGAAACCGAAGATCTTCTTTCTTAAAACCTCTGTAATTACTTCATATCCGCGTAAACTCATATGAAGTCCATCATAAGTATATTCTTTATTTAATTCCCCATTTTCATCTTTTAATGTAGAAGCGACATCTATATATGTCACTTCTTTTATTTTTTTAATGGCATCATTAATCGTATTAATATCTTTATTCGTTCTTTTGCCAACACTAAAAGGTTTAATTGGGTAATTTACTGGATAAACAGACAATAAATAAAGATCTATTGCCTTATTAAAACCTTTAATTCTTTTAACTATTTCTTTAATATTTTTAATTACTTCTTCGCTAGTACTACTTAACAATTCTAAATCATTAGCACCAATAAGTAATATTACAACATTTGGATTAACCTTAAAAATAGATTCATCTAATCTATTAAGTATATCAACAGTTGTATCGCCACTTTTTCCCTTGTTTAAAACATTAAACTCAGGATAAAACTTCTCCAAATTATAACACTCAGTTATAGAATCTCCTAAAAATACTATTTTTTTATTTTTCATTATTAATTACTTACTCTACTATAATTATACAGTATTTACCGTCTTCTCTTTCCTCGTGTTTAACAGATCTAACTTTATAATCTTCATAATTTGGATCTGTTAGTAAACTACCATCTTCTAAATAGATAATAATGTCCATAACACCATCTTCTAACTTATTATCTAAAAAATATTCCAAACTAACCATTATTTATTCCCCTTTATTAACTTATTAAAGCAACCCCGCGCGTGCGTGGGGTTGCTTCAAGTTTATTTTAAAATTTCTTATTATAGTGGACTACTGCTCACTATATATGTAAATCCTACCATCGCACTTGATAATGAAGCAACAGTATATTTTCTTCTAACGTTATCAGCAGAACTTACTGCAGGGTCATTAACAACCGCATGCCATACACCATTAATACTTTCAAATCCCACAACAACTAATAAGTGTCCGCTTGGATAAGCCTGCGGTGAGCCTGGATTACCAGCAATCTTATAACTACAATTTACTGATACTGCTACTGGTATACCTCTATTGATGTAATCTCTAATTACTGACATGCTGCTTACAAACTCAACCCGACTATAAAGACCGAAGTGACCCGCATAACTAGCGTTTAATGTCCAGTTACCATATGCTTTCCAAGTTCTATCATAAACAACTCCAGCAACTCCAGCAGCTGTTACACCTTTACCATAGTAATTAAGAATCATTGCCATAGATGTTGGTGAACAAATTACGCTACCGATATTTGGAATGCTCATTTGAGCAATTCTTGGAACATTTAATACTTTGTATGCTAATCCTGATGTTGAAGCTGACACACCAGTTGAACTAGTTGGTTTAGTCGTTACAGATACGCTATCAATTCTTGGTGCGCTGCCATTAGGTGTAATAACTATTCTAAACTTAACTTTAGTATTTCCACTAACGTTCTTATTAGTTAAAGTATCAACACTTAAACTTGCGAAAGTATCACTTGTTGCTGATGATGAACGGTGGTTTCCTGTCTTCCAGTAACCCATTGTGAACCATTTACTCATCGATGAACCTGTACCAATTGATACCATAAATTGAACCTCTGCGTTACCTAAATTAGATACATTCCAGCTCATAACTAATTGATAGAATGTTGTAATAGTCATAGGTCTTGTGTTAATAGCGCCGGTTGCACTTGTATTAGTTAATCTTATTGAACCGCTAACTAGTGAGACGTTATTGACTGAATCACGCATATTCCATAAATCAGTTCCTGTTAATGTTCTTGTTCTATTAATTGAGATATCTACTATTGACCATCTAGCATAGAATGTTTTATTTCCTGTTGAACCTTGTGGAATACTTGTTACTTTTGTTCCGCCTGTAGCTGCTGTGTACCAACCATCAAATGTATAACCACTTCTTGTTGGCGTTGGCAGTGTGATAGTTGGACTATTAACGCTGTATTCATAAGGAACACTTGCCGCTAAACCAGTAGGTAATGCAGCCATATCCGCATCACTCCAAGCTGAACCTGGTTTAACATTAGTGAAATATTGTTTCATTCTTAAATTGCCTGTATATGTACTTGCCCAGAAGTCTTGGTCAGGGTTACCAACCTTAACAAAGTTAACC
>Ga0172382_10001455_pt1 | contig 42336 bp, 40 predicted proteins | sample Leawel138RmetaG_FD_122245 | JGI IMG/M metagenome (GOLD analysis project Ga0172382, IMG submission 122245) | Leachate microbial communities from a municipal landfill in Southern Ontario, Canada - Leachate well 138R metaG | ecosystem: Engineered > Solid waste > Landfill > Unclassified | place...
GTCAGCCAAAAGGTGGAAAGAGTCTCAGTAATCAGGTTAGCCTCAAAGAACAGTTGTCCCGGGTTCAAGGTATGCGCCAGGGCCGCCAGCCCGCCAAATACGGGCTTTCCGCTGGAATGATAGCCGATATAAAACCAGGCCAGGGTAATTCCCATTCCCATGACGAGTTGAGAGGCATACACCGCCCGATCTGCACCCAGCAGCGCCATCCAAACCGGATAACCCGGCGTGCGCGTGCCATCATAAACCTCAAACCCACCCAACACTGCCTCGGCAGACCGGCGATAACTGGCCGTATCGTTGTAGGAAGCCGACGGGTAACTGGCGAACATCCACACCCTGAGACCAAAGGCGACAAGCAAAACAATTGCCAGCCAGGTGAAAAGATTTTTCTTTGACGGATTAATCACATTCACAATTTCACCACGAATCTGGATTAAAGCAATCCCTTCAAAGCCCGTTCAGCCCGGGCTTGCCAGGTGTAGGTCTCAATAGCAGCCCTGCCAGCATCGCCCAAAGCACGGCAAACACAGGGATCGCCCTGAAGCTTTGAGAGCGCCTCGCTCCAGGCTTGCAGGTCTTCAGGCGGGCAAAACACCGCCATTGTCTCATCCAGCACCTCGTGGATCACCGGCAGGTCACTGCTGATGATAGCCCGACTTGCGGCCATATACTCAAACATTTTCATCGGGCTGGCAATCCTGGCGGTATCTCCACCGCTGCTTCCAGCAATTTGCCGACCGTAGGGCATCAGGAGCACATCAGCCGCGGCCTGGTATTGTGGAAGGACCTGGTTGTTCACAAACCCGGTCAGAGTAACGTTGGTGATTCCTGTGGATTGAACCCTGTGTTTCCAGTATTCAACAACGTCCGCTTCACCACCAACCCACAGAAAATGCACCTGTGGCATGGTCTGTGCCAACTTGAACAACAATTCCATCCCGCGCCCGGCATAAAAATGCCCGGCATACCCGGCTGTGAACTTCTCGGGTAAGCCCAGTGACTGGCGCGCTTGCGAGGGTCCAGGCAAACCCTGGTACCGCTCCAAATCAACACCCATAGGCGCGACCTGGAGATTCACTGCAGAAGGGCTGAAGCTAAAGTCATCCATCAACACCCGGCTGAGCGCGTGGGTAATTGGCAGCAATCGTCGACGCGTTTTTGATCCGCAAAAACGCCGGAATAACCACGGTCCAATCCTGCCTTTTACACGGTCATGCATCTCAAGAATTGTGGGAATGTTGAACCACAGCGCCAACACAGCCGTTTGCAGCATCCAGGTGTATACCACATCTGCCCCCATTTTCCGAGCCCTGTGCACGGCTTTGATGGCAAAATCATAACGTTTCCAAACCCGGTTTTCAGAGATCCAGAGAATATCCACGGGTTGCTGCAAGCCATAATGCACCTGAAGATCCTCCGCAGGTGCAGATCTTTCACCCGGCACGAGTAAGGTCACCTGATGGCCCAATGCAGCTAAAGCCTGGGTTGTCTTGACAACCTGGATGCTATTAGCTGTATTGGATGGAATAGTAGAAGCGCTGATACTGACGATCTTCATCATTGTTCCGCCGTTAAGCCGTCTCTCAAAGCAAATTGGGTTTGCCCAGGCGAAAGCGATAAGACAGCTGACGAATGCAAATATACCACAGGAACGCGTTTTTAATCGCCTGCACTGGGGCAAAACAAAGCTCTTCAATGGTGAAATCAGTCGATCATAGCGAATTAATTGTAATTTTAATAGCTCAAACTCGGTTTAATAAAATGAAGTAAAATACTTAAAATAATGATTGCTAATAAAAAGAAGAAGTCATTTCTATCACGGCTCCCTTGAAAAGATGAAATACAGTGAGTTTAAACGCCTGCCTTTTTTATTTCAGATCCTGGTCTTGCTGGGGCTGATTCTGCCTCGTAAAGTAGGCTTATTAATCGCCAGCCTGATTGGAACGATTATCGGCAGCCTGAAGTTACTGAATCCGATCAAAGCCATTCGAGCCAATCAATGGGTGATCCACAACCGGCAGTTGACCAGGAAAGACCTGAATCGGTATCCGCGGGTGGTTTTTCGGTCAATTGCAAAATGTTTTTTCGATTATTTCCATTTTCTCTCCCGGCCAGAAAAATTGAGCGAAATCGTGCGCTTCAGTCCTGAAGCAGAGGCAACCATCAAACGCATCGCAAATCATGAACCTTGCATGATTGTCTGCCCCCATATCAGCAACTTCGACCTGATGGGCTATACACTGGCCATTCACAATGTAAAACTTCAGGTGCTATCCTACCCGAATCCTGTAACCACCTACCGCTGGCAAAATGAACTGCGTCAGCGGGAAGGGATCATCGTCACGCCAATGAGCCTGAGCGCCTTCCGGCAAGCCCGACAGCGCTTGCGAGATGGGGGTAGCGTGCTGACCGGTCTTGACCGCCCTCTTGAAAAGGCTTTTCAAGAAAAATATCAGCCCTGTTTCTTTGGATATGAAACATCTCTCCCTGTTGCATATGTTCGCATGGCCCTGGAAGCCAGGGTGCCGATTTATGTGTTTGCTGCCGCTTACCAGCCAGATGGAAAATATTACCTGGAAGGCTCAGCGCCTATCTGGATGGAACCGCACGATGACCTTGAAACAGAAATGCTGTCCAATGTTCACAAAGTCCTTAATGTCGCAGAAGAACTGATCAAAAAGTACCCCCAGCAGTGGGCGATGTTCTATCCAGTTTGGCCGCAATTTCTAGGCGTTTAAGCAGAAAGGGAAACAATGTCAAACGTTGAAAAGCATAAAAGAGAAAATAAAATTTTGCTGGGGTTTCTCGAGCGCCCCGCCCTGCGCTGGCTGGCAGCGCATATGCCCTCCTGGGTAACCCCCGATATCCTCACCTGGATTGGGGTCGGCGCGTCTGTGATGATTTTCGTTAGTTACGTCCTCACCAACATCAGCCCCAACTACCTGTGGTTAGCCAACCTGGGCTTCCTCCTCAACTGGTTTGGCGACAGCCTGGACGGCACCCTGGCGCGCTACCGGAAAATTGAGCGCCCGCGCTATGGCTTCCTGCTCGATCACTGGGTCGATGCCATCAGCATCCTGCTAATTTTCCTCGGGCTGGGCCTCTCACCCTATGTTGACCTGCAGGTTGCCAGCCTGGCTGTGATCAGCTATTTGCTGGTTTCAATCATGGTCTACCTGATCACCTATGTAACCGGCATTTTCACGATTACCAACGCGTATATCGGCCCAACTGAATTTCGCGTGCTGGCAATCATCCTCAATATCATCATCTTCCTCAGCGGCGAAGTCACCTTCAATCTGCCATGGTTGGGCGAGACGAGTTTATTCACCCTGGTGACCGGTGCCGTGGCTTTGATTTTGTTCCTGTACTTCATGATCAACACAGCCATCCAGGCACGAAAATTGAAGCTTTTAGATGAAAAGCGTCTTGAGCGCAGGCTGGCCAAAGAGCGCGAAAACCAGGATATCAACTGATCCCATTACGGGGTTCCATTCACCGGCCAGACCCAACCGAATGCAGACGTCTCTGCATCTACCGTTGTGCCAGGCTTGAAAGATAATATTTTGCTTTATGATCAAGATCCTTCATTTTGCTGATGCCCACATCGACATGGCCAACTTTGGAAGGCATGACCCTGAATCGGGGCTTCCCTTGCGGGTGATGGATTTTTTACAATCCCTGGATGAAATTATCCAATCAGCCATCACTGAAAAAGTTGACCTGGTCATTTTCGCAGGTGACACCTATAAAGATCGTTCGCCAGCGCCAACCTTCCAGCGTGAATGGGGAAAGCGCATCATGCGGCTTTCACGGGCGGGTATTCTGACGCTTTTATTAACTGGGAATCATGATATTTCTCCGGCGACGGGCCGTGCCCACGCCATCCAGGAGTTTGATACCCTGGAAGTGCCTCACGTGCATGTGGTTCATCAACCCCGATTTCTCACACCGTCTGACCTGGAAGGCCTGCCCGTTCAGATCATCGCATTGCCCTGGATCTCCCGCTCGGGGATGATGTCCAGCCTGGATCCCGGCAGTGTAGAACCCGGTCAGATCTATGCTGCGTTTAATGCCCACCTGGCTGAATTAATTGATAACTGGCTGGATGCAACAGATCCTGACCTGCCAACCATCCTGACTGCGCATGCCTCGGTTGAAGGCGCCCTGTATGGCGCTGAGCGCACGGTGATGCTGGGCAAGGATCTGGTACTGCCACATGCGCTGGTGAAAAACCCAAGGTTTGATTATGTCGCCCTCGGACATATCCATAAAGCACAAAATCTGAATAAAGACGCTCACCCGCCGGTGATCTATCCAGGCTCCATCGAACGGGTGGATTTTGGCGAAGTTGCTGACCGGAAATACTATGTCCTGGCGGAGGTCAGCAAACAGAACACCAGGGTCACCTGGCAGGAACTGAAAAACATCCGCCCCTTTATCGACATCCATGTCCGACCCGAATCGGACCAGGCTATCAACCAGACTCTTCAGGGTCACCTTCCACCGCCAGAAGAGCTGCAGGATGCGATTGTGCGCATGGTGATCGAATACCCGCGTGCATGGGAACCCCTGATTGACGACAATCAATTACGGGAGTTAACAGCAGGCGCTTTTGAATTTCACCTCGTAAAACGCCCCCACTTTGAGACCCGGGTTCGCCTGCCAGAAGGGCGCACAGCCAGCCAGCTCAGCGCCCTCGAGCTGCTGAACTTTTACTGGAAGGCAAGCTCCAGCAACCTGGATCAGGAAAGAGTGCAGACCTTGAACAACCTTGCCAGCTCAATCATCGATGAAGTCAACACAGAGGAGTAAGTCCTGCACCTGGTTGACCTCACGGGTTGTTGTCCTTCTCAGGCTTAATTTAATCACGAACCGCGATTTCGGATAATAAATTCCTTATTTTTCAACACCCCCTCCCAATTTACATGTGGATATTTTTCTTTTTTTTGTTATAATGACTGTGAAGACAGCGCATGTAGGATGCCCCCCTCATCCTTGGCGCTGTCTTCACGGTTTAACTTGAATCTGCAACCATCGGAGGAGAAAAAGGGGTTAGACACCTGTCATTTCTGTATTTGGAAAGATCACGGTCACGGTGCTGCCTTCGCCAGAGACTCACAGCAAGTATGTAAATCCAAATTATGAGGTTTTCTTCCCACAGGATTCTGTAAATCAGATTGATCTCACTTTCATAAATCCGCATCGTTAAATTTTAAAAGGCTGCCCCATCTGGAGCAGCCTTTCTCGTATTTGGTTTATCAGCGCCTTATCGACTGAGCCAACCCACCTTTTTAGGCTTCTCTGAATTCGCCTTCGACGACGTCTTCGTCGTTCGGGTGGGTGCTATGCTCAGGCGATTGAGGTGGCGCAGCGCCAGCATCCGCGTGCTGGTAGGCTGCTTCTCCGATGGTCTGCAGATCGGTCTGCAAGGCATCGATCAAGCCCTGGATGCGGGCTTTATCTTCGCCCTGGATGGCTTCGCGCAGGTCGTTGACTTTGCTTTCCACGTTGGCGCGCTGCTCGGCGGTGACCTTCTCGCCCATATCTTTGAGCAGTTTTTCTGCCTGGTAAGCCAGTTGATCGCCTTGATTGCGCACTTCGATCAGGGCTTTGCGTTGCTCGTCTTCTGTGCGGTGTTTGGCGGCATCGGAAACCATCTTATCGATATCGGTTTTATCCAGGTTGGTCGATGCGGTAATGGTGATCTTCTGTTCCTTTCCGCTGGCTTTGTCCCTGGCAGCGACGTTCAGGATACCGTTGGCGTCGATATCAAAGGTGACCTCAATCTGCGGGATACCGCGTGGCGCCGGCGGGATGCCGTCCAGGCGAAAGCGCCCCAGGCTCATATTGTCGCCGGCCATCGGGCGCTCGCCCTGCAGGACATGGATATCAACCGACGTCTGACTGTCCTCAGCAGTAGAGAACACCTCAGTCTTTTTGACCGGGATAGTGGTATTGCGCTCGATCAGGGTGGTCATCACCCTGCCAAGGGTTTCCACGCCCAGGGAGAGGGGGGTCACATCCAACAGGAGGACGTCTTTCACATCGCCAGCCAAAACGCCGCCCTGGATGGCTGCGCCCATCGACACCACTTCATCGGGGTTGACGCCCTTGTTGGGCTCTTTCCCGCCGGTCAGATCTCGCACCAGGTCCTGGATCATCGGCATGCGGGTTGCGCCGCCTACGAGGACGACTTCGTCGATCTGCCCAACCTTGAGGTTGGCGTCTTTGATAGCGGCGTTGAAGGGTCCCTTCGCGCGCTCAACCAGGTGGGCTGTCATTTGTTCAAGTTTAGCCCGGTTTAATTTCAACAGCAGATGTTTCGGTCCGGAAGCATCAGCGGTCACATAGGGCAAATTGATTTCCGTTTCCATTACGGAGCTTAATTCAATTTTCGCCTTTTCGGCTGCCTCGCGCAAACGTTGCAATGCCTGGCGGTCTTCGCGCAGATCAATGCCCTGTTCGCGTTTAAATTCATCCGCTGCCCAGTTCACCACGACTTCATCCCAGTCATCGCCGCCCAGGTGTGTATCGCCGTTGGTGGCTTTGACTTCAATCACGCCTTCGCCGACTTCAAGCAGCGATACGTCAAAGGTGCCGCCGCCCAGGTCAAAGACGAGGATGATCTCGCTTTCTTTTTTATCCAGCCCGTAGGTCAGGGCTGAAGCGGTGGGTTCGTTGATGATGCGCATCACTTCTAAACCGGCAATCTTACCGGCGTCCTTGGTGGCCTGGCGCTGGCTGTCGTTGAAGTACGCCGGAACGGTGATCACCGCCCTGGTCACGGGTTGACCTAAATAGGCTTCCGCGTCCGTCTTCAGTTTGGCAAGGATCATTGCCGAGATTTCCTGCGGCGTATAGGTCTTGTCGGTGATCGGGATATTCACGCGCGCATCGCCCGTGGGTCCGCTGACCACCTTGAAGGGCACCATTTCACGTTCGGATTGAACCTCATCGTAACGGCGACCCATAAAGCGTTTGATCGATGATATCGTATTTTCCGGGTTTACAACCGCCTGACGTTTGGCGGGGATGCCAACCAGGCGCTCGCCTTGTTTATTAAAGGCAACCACTGAAGGAAGCAGCCGTGAACCTTCTGCGGTGGAAATGACGGTTGCTGTGCCGCCTTCAACCACAGAAACAACGCTGTTGGTTGTCCCCAGGTCAATTCCAATAATTTTTGACATAATCCGTCCTCCTCATCATAATTTCTTTTTCTTTACCCCTATGAAGATACTGAATCAGTCATAGAAGATCGTTAACAAATTATTGGATAATTATTAGCGTCTTGCGGGGGGTCAATCGCGGTTCTTTTGATCAAGCTTTTTCCTGGCATGGCGGGTGCGAAGGATCAACGTGAAGGTATAAATCGCCAGGATGCCGAGGATGACGGAAAAACCAAGGATCATTTCGGTGAGGGTGTTGGCGGGCATCTTATTCTACCTCCCGGGTCATTTCAAACTCGAATTGCGCCAAACGCACACGGCGCCAGACCAGGTCGACCAGCAAAACCGTGAAAACCAGTAGACTGATCAGCAGGGTGTTTAACATGCGGGGTGACATACTGAAGGCCCCGCCTGCCCCGTCAGCAGGCGCGATCACCACCGGGTGGATGGTGCGGAATAGCCGAATGGAGAAAAAGGTCAGCGGGACAGTTAACGCTGCCAGTATGGCGAAAACAGCCCCCAGGCGCGCCTGGGCTTCCGGCGTGCTCACCCCGGCGCGCAGGATAAAATACGCCAGGTAAATCAGCGTCATGATCGCGGTTGTGGTCAATCGCGGGTCCCACACCCACCAGGTGTTCCAGATCGGGCGCGCCCAGATCATCCCGCTGAAGATGGTAATGATGGAGAACACCAGGCCAACTTCAATGGCTGCGGAAGAAAGCCAATCCCAGCGGATGCGGCGCGTCAGCAGGTAACCGGCGCCGCCCACTGCCCCGAGGATAAAGCATACCATCCCGGCCCAGGCGGCGGAGATGTGAAAGTAAAACACCTTTTGTACCGGGCCCATCACAACTTCAACCGGCGTATAGACGATGATGATCAGCATCACGACGGGCACCAGGGTCAGCGAGAGAAGATCCAGGACCACCAGGGCGGCAGGTTTCTTTAGCATCTCATTCCTCCAGGATGGTTTCAAAAAACAACAAGCCGGCAGCGTTGAAGATCAGTGTCCCTGCCAGCAGCAGGTAGATCCAGCTCGACATCTCGGCCAGCGGTTGTTCGGCGAGCACCCCGCGGCTGGCTTCCACAGCAGCGATCAGGATCGGCAGCGCCAGCGGATAGAGCAGCACGGGCAGCAGCACGTCACGGGTGCGCGCCTGGATGCTGAGCGCAGACAGCAGAGTCCCCAGACTGGTGTAGGCGGCTAATCCTAAAAGCATGACCAGCAACAAAGGGGCACGTATTAAATTCTGCCCATAGAACAGGCTGAACACCGGCAGCAGCAGCAATCCCACCAGGGTTGTGAAGCAGAAGTTTCCCAGGGTCTTGCCGAAAAAGATGGCTGAGCGATCGACCGGCGCCAGCAATAAACCGTCCAAGGCATTGTTTTCACGCTCCAGGCTGATGCTGCGATTTAACCCCAGTGTGGAGGCAAAAGCCAGGGAGACCCACAACAGCCCGGAGGTCAGCCCAGCCTGCACATCCGGTGCGAGTTGCAGGGCGAAGTTGAACAGGAACACGATCATCAGCGCAAACATTAACATGACGGGGAGACCCTGGCGGCCGCGCCACTCAACCCGGATATCCTTACGCAAAATCTGCCACACCACGCCCAGGTAAGCGCCGATCGCCTTCATGTCACCTCCCTCAGGTAGTTGTTCAGTTCGGGCGATCCAGCCAGCGCGGAAACGGGGATATGCGCGTCGATGCGTCCATCTTTGAGCCAGGCCACATGCGAGGCGAGCGATAGCAGGCGTTGAGGTCGGTGGGCTGCCAGCAGGATAATGCGCTCCGGGCGATGCCAATTTTGCAGGGATCTATCGAGAAAGCCGGCGGCTTCCTGGTCCAGGCTGGTGTAGGGTTCGTCAAACAGCAGGATGGAAGGCTGGTGCAATGTGGCACGGGCCAGCGACAGGCGCTGCAGCAAGCCGCGAGACAGGGCGCGCACAGGTTGATGCTGCTGCGCGGCTAAACCAAGCGCCTGCAGCGCCTGTGAGATTCTTTCCTCGCTATTTTCCAGCTGGTAAAGACGTGCACTGTGAAGCAGGTTTTCATACGCACTCAAGTCCTGGTAAACCATGGGCTGATGGCCAACATACCCGATTTCCCTGCGCACCAGGGGATTGCTCAGTGCATCTGCACCGCACAGGGTCGCTGCGCCCTGACTGGGGCGCACCAGCCCTGCCAGAATGCGCAAGAGGGTGGTTTTACCGGCGCCATTGTCGCCCACCAGCAGGCAAAAATCACCGCTATTAATGGTCAGAGATAATTGATTTAACACAGGATGGCGATGATAGCGTTTTACCAGGCTATGGACATCAATCCGAAGCAGCTCCGGCGGTAAAGTTATTGTTGCCATGATGGTTCAATTATATTGCAAGGCTTGGGATGTGGGTACCGTTACAGGGCGTGCCCGCAGTATACACAAAATTTATCGCCAAGTTTTACCTGTGCACCGCAATACGGGCAATATGGATTGCCATCCGCGGCAAATGCTTTTGGGAAAAAGCCTGGCGCCACTGATTGGGGAGCTGAATTCTGTAATTCAGATGAATCGTCAGCAACAGAGCTCACCCGATAGGAGGTCGCTTGCTTTTCCTTGATCATTCGAACTTCGTGTTCCTCTGCGCAGGTGGCATGGTAAGCATCTTGGGCTTTATTCAACTCAACCTCATGCAGGACACCCTGGTATTTGTGATTGCTTACAAGCCCAGGTTCGGGTTTTAAAGGTTCAATTGCATCAATGGTGGCGGCATCGTCAGGGGATGAAATCAGGTCAATTTCCAGAAGAGGTCTTTGATCATTGGATTCATGCTCTGCTTTGGGATTTGAGGTTTCATTATCGTTTTCAGCCCTGAAGAAAGGTTTAAATAAAAAGAAAACGATACCGATCGCAATAATCAGAAAAAGGATGATCAGAGTTAAATCCATAATTGCTTAACCCAGTTGATACTCAGAAAAAAATACACTTAATATAATATTAATTCATAAATCACTTTTTGTACAGGGTTATAATGAATTGAATTAAGAAACTCAGAGAAATCGTGCTGAAAGCTGTGCGCAAAAACACAATTTTAAAGACCACCCCGGCTATTGAGCGGGCTGACAGCACTGAAGCAGATGGCAGTGAATAAATTTAACTCGTTAAGGCTTCTTCGCGCGCAATTAAATGGGCTAAGGAGACGCTCCTCAGATTTTCAACCAATTCATTCTGCGTTTCGCACCACACTTCGTGAAGGGGGCAGTTGCTCCCAAATGAGCACAAGAAAGGGTCCTTCGTGCACTCACACAGTGTGATTGGGCCATCAATGGCTTCAACCACATCCAGCAGTGAGATGTTTTCTGGATCACGAGCCAGCATGACACCGCCGCTGGCTCCGCGTAAGGTGTTAACCAGGCGCGCAATCGATAGTTGAGAGATGATCTTCGCCAGGAAGGACGATGGAATCAGTTTTTCCTGGGCAATCTTGCTGGTGGTGGCTGGCTTCCAATTGGGCTCGTTTCTGGTTTGCTCGTGCCTGGCAAGGTACAGCATCGCTCTGAGGGCATAATCGGCCTGTCGGGTTATCTGCATGGGATTGTTCTCTCTCTTTCTGTTTTCGTCCCGGTTCACGATAAATTGTATCTAATTTAGGGGGATTTGTAAAGGATGAAAGGAATTAGAAATTAGGAATTAGGAGTCAGGTGATATGCAACCTCAATTATAAAATCCTAATACCTGTTCCCTACTTCCTAACCGCCCACTCACCATTCACCAAATTGGTATAATCAACCTTGCAAGCTCTTAACGCTGAAGAACAGTTTTTTAAAGGAGAATATCTTTTGACAACCGCATTGATCACCGGCATCACCGGGCAGGACGGCTCGTACCTGGCGGAACTCCTGCTCGCCAAAGGCTACCACGTCGTTGGTATGGTCCGCCGGACGAGTACCATCGACTACAGTCGCATCGAACACATCCAGGACCAAATTGAGCTGGCCCATGGCGATTTGCTGGATCAGGGCTCGCTGTATGCGATCTTTGACACCTATCGCCCCGATGAGGTCTATAACCTGGGCGGGCAGTCCAATGTACAGCTCTCCTGGTCACAGGCGGTGCTGACCGCCGAATCGACAGCCCTGGGTGTAACCCGTTTGCTGGACTGTATGCGCCAGGTGACGCCCGCAGCGCGTTTCTATCAAGCCTCTACCAGCGAGATGTTTGGCGATGCAGATGAATCCCCCCAGACCCTGACCACCCGCCTCAACCCACGCAACCCCTACGGGGTCGCTAAGGTGTACGGGCACCTGATCACCCAGAATTACCGCCAGCGGCAGGGCTTGTTTGCCGTCTCGGGCGTGCTGTATAACCATGAGAGCCCGCGGCGCGGCCTGGACTTTGTCACCCGTAAGATCACCCACGGTGTGGCGCAAATTAAGCGGGGATTAGCAACGGAATTGCGCCTGGGCAACCTGGACGCCCAGCGGGATTGGGGCTTTGCCGGCGATTATGTGCAAGCGATGTGGTTGATGCTCCAGCAAGATCAGCCAGCGGATTATGTGGTCGGCACAGGTCAACTGCATACCGTGCGGGATTTTTGTCGAATCGCGTTCGAGGTTGCCAACCTGGATTACCGCAACTATATTGTTGAAGATCCTGCCTTCTTTCGTCCAGCAGAACGCTTCCCCTTGCTGGCGGATCCCAGCCAGGCCAGCGCAGATTTAGGTTGGCTACCGCAGGTTGATTTTGAAACGTTGATCGAGATGATGGTGACCGCCGACCTGACAGCCCTGGGGGTATGAGCTAAACACTGAATATTCCAGTATAATTTGATCTATCACAGATCCTATCGATTGGAATTTATGACCGGCCAGCATCAACTCAGCGCGCGCGAAATTGAGATCCTCAGATTGGTGGCCAAAGGCCTCACCAACGGTGAAATTGCCCATCTTCTGACCATCAGTCCCAACACAGTCAAGGTACACCTCAGCAACATCTTTGAGAAGACGGGAGCGGCCTCACGCACCGAAGCGACCATGTACGGCATCGAGCACGGCATCATCGACGTGCCGGGCGGGGCTGAGGCTGCCGAAGTCATCCCGCCCACCCGGGCGGAACTGCTGCGCAAACACGCCTGGTGGATCGTTCCCGCCGCCGCGCTGGTGATGGTCTTAATCGTCCTCACGCTGATCAACCTTCTCCGACCGCCTGAGCCCGAAGCCCAGCCGCTGGCTGCATTGGCAGAGCGCTGGCAGGAACTGGCGCCGATGCCCGTCGCCCGCGCTGGCATGGCGGCTGCAGCCTATGACGGCGAGATCTATGCCATCGCCGGTGAGGGGCCGGAGGGCATCAGCGGCAGCGTCTTTCGTTACACGCCTGAGAGAGACCGCTGGACACAACTGAGCGAAAAGCCCCTCCCCGTGGCAGACGTGCACGGTGTGCTGATCGGCGAGAAGATTTACGTCCCCGGCGGCAGGCGTCCGGATGGAGCGCCAACCGATATCCTGGAGATTTACGACCCCCGGCGAGACACATGGTCAACGGGTGCGCGCCTGCCGCAGCCGGTCAGCGCGTACGCATTGGCGGATTTCGAGGGGCAGATGTACCTGTTTGGCGGTTGGGACGGGGAACGCACTCTTGATACGGTGTATGTGTACAATCCAGCGGCAGATGCGTGGCGAGAGGGAACGCGTATGGGCACCCCGCGCCAGGATCACGGCGCAGTGGCATTGACGGATAAGATCCTCGTCATCGGCGGCAGGAATGACAGTGGCGCTCTCAAGGAGGCGGTGGGCTATTACCCATCGCGGGATGTAGAGGGGGAGAATCCCTGGGAGGGTTTCGTGGACCTGCCGGAAGCCAGGTATGGCTTTGGGGTGGCGAATGTGTCAGATACGATTTATGTGATGGGGGGATTTCCGGAAGGCACAGATAACTGCGACCGGTCTGGATTGATTTTTAACGAAGATACATGGGATGATCTCGCTACAGCAATCGAAGGGAGCTGCCAATCCACCGATTTGGTGTCTATCGGGCCTTTGCTATATTTTATTAACCATAGCGAGTTGCATCAACCAGCGCAGATATGGTCTTATAAAGCATTTTATTATGAGATTTATATACCGATTATTCAGTAAAATTTTGGTTATTCTCTATCGACCATAAGGTGGAGTTATTGCTCACAAAAATAAACCGAATAAGTATTTTATTGGTTGAGAAACTTAAACTGGAACAGCATCAATTACCTATCCAGGAGATAGATGTTTTATTACCCATTTTATTTCCTGGAGGAGTTATCATCGGCACGATAGCAGTGCTGAAGAATGTTTATTATTAAATCTTAATTTCAGAGATTAATTAAAAATGGGCTGGTAGCTATTCTACAAAAATATCACCAAGATCAGTGGTTTCTCCTGCATCGACTTTAACAATAATAATGTTATTCTCAGTTGAGTTTACATCTCTTATGGGAAGCAAACTCATTGGCGTCCAGATTATTATTCCGTATTCGCCTGGATTGATGTCAGAAAACACAAATATTCCATTTTGAGACTGGACTGCAACAGGATCTACGCCTGTGGTTACACTCAATACTTGAGGTAGGTTTGGCCCAGAGTTGGCATTATTAATCACCTCTCCCAGATACAGAGCTGGTGCTAAAAAGGGCTCTTGAGTGTCTAATAATAAGAGACGACCGGTGACAACACCTGTGTTGGGTTTAGGACTTGGAATAACGATACTATCTGGATAGTATTCAATGGTTGGTTTTTGTTCAAAAGCTGGATAGCCAAAATCTTCAATGTTTTCCTGTTGATCTGGTATGGCATCCGGTCCGGGATAACCAGAAAAAACCGTCTCTTCCGGGGCTTCTTCAGTGGTTAAAATTGTTTGAGTGGGTTTGCAGGCAGATAATAAGATTATCAAAATCAATACCTGGCTAAATAAAAATAAATCACGCCTGTTTGTCTTCATAAGCCTCACTAAAATATTCTTCTCTAATTCTTAATTATATCATCCCGGGCAAACCATAAGCCCGGGATGAAAAAAGTTACGATGCTCGCAAAAAGCACAAACTAGTGACTTGGTTATTCGGGACCCAGAGTAAATTCAGGTCCGGCTGACATCTGGTAAAAACTATCGCCAAATTTTCCAGCATTAGGGTCGCTGGCAGCATTTGTGATAACGTAAACGTTAGCATCACAAGAAATTTTTACACCACCGTTGTAACCAGTCGGAAGGTTAGATACATCAGGTGCCCATCTTGTGAAGAATGAATTTGCGTCTATTGTTCTTGTGAAATTTGCACCTGGGGCATCTGAGAAAGTGAAGTCACAGGTTACACTCGTTGATGAGAAATTAGAAATGTGAAAACCGCTGGAGAAACCACCTACGTGAACCATCCACTTAGCAATGTAGTTTGTCCGACTACCTCCCGTGGCCAGAAACGCTCCGTATGTACCGCCATTCCCAACGTAATCAGCCTGAACACCTCTCCCGCCACGATTCTCCTGGTTGACATTTGCGATCAACACACCATCTGGATTGAAGGTGCCATTAATGTTTGTTGCAGTGATAACCGCCTTCCCATAGCGCAAATTGTTATGAATTTTCTTAACAGGCGCCAAAACTTGAACATCGGGAAGATAGAAATCTTTCGCTTCACCCACACCCAGAGTAGAAGGATATTGATAGACATAATCCTTTCCGTCAAATGTATAAGTGATTTTGAATGAGGTAGGAGTATCACCAATATTTTGGACCATAATCCCACTATTGTATCCATAATAAAGCATAACAATATAGGGTGCATACAAGGTATGGCTGCCTTTAGAAGAACCATTCCATGCGTGGATTTGTGAAGTTTCCGGGCTAACACCGCTGTTATAAAAGGCTGTGCTAACTGCCAGAGGTGTCACACCATCATCTGATGAGACTGTTGCTCCACCAATGAACGATGAAGGCAAAGTGGGAACGTCTCCCAGGAGCACCACCTCATTGGCAAATGGGGCGACGGTCATCGATAAACTTGGAAAGGAAATTTTGTTTCTATCAACAAAATCAATCGTGATATCTACCGGATTCGCTGTAGTATTCTGGATCGCAATATAAGAATTCCAGCCATAAAAATCTTTCTCTATTTGAGACACATACATCACTGGACCGATTTCATTTTGATCAAAACCTCTTTCTGCAGCAAACCGATATGGGTTGGTTTTAGTGCCCGTTGTTTCTGCACTGTAATCAACTGAACAGGTAACCGGCTGGCTCGATTCAACGACTACGGAACCGATTGCCCCATCCGGCAACCCGCTAATTACGAAGTTGGTACTCTTACCAGCAGGAATTGCAGTTGTACCCAATGAGGTCTTAACGCCAGTTCCTTCTTCATAGAATAGCAATTCGACAGCAGCATCTTCAGTATCAGATTGATTAATACAAGAAATGCTGCTTGTCCAATTTCCGGTGATAAAATTGGCTTGCGCTGGATGTGATGGAACCAGGGCAAACAATATAATAAAAGCAATCATCCCAATCAAGAACTTTTTCATGATCATCTCCTTTTTAACAACTCGAGTATTTTCTACTTGTAATTTTATCAAAAAGAGAGCGGTATTCAATAATACCTTTGTATTATTCAGCTATTTAAAAAGCGTTTGTTTTGGTAATGCTTTACTTATTTTTTCGAGTGGGATCTTTTATGGGTAACAGAAGCAAAGTTAAAGTTAGAAATACTTCTGCGATGAAGATCAGAGTTCTCATTAATAAACTTGTGAGGATGAGCATATGTTGGTTAACCAGGGCTTTTGCCAAATAAACAATGATTGCCTCACGAATGACTAAACCGTTGGGTATAAAAAGAAATACATTGCTGATAAAAAAATTTGTTGAGTGTAAAAAAAGAGAAATTGAATAATTAAAATTGTTGATGCCAACGGATTTGGAAAGAAACAAAAATGCCCAACTCATTAATAACCAACCAGAAAAATTCACACTTACAGCATAAATATACAGTTTTTTATTTCGTATATTCTTAATACGGTCCTGGTCATTAGCAGCCAAAGTTATCAATCGAGGTAAAAAAAGAATTAATAGTACCAGCAAAAACAATAGTATGGATATTAGTATTTTATATCCCAACAGTAATTCGATTAATTGGTGTCCATAAACCAAATATGATAAGCAAGACAAAATACCACCCAGTGATGTGACCAGGATAAACTCAACTCCAATAGCAAAAGCAATGGTTTTGATTGGGATATTGTAGGTTTCTAAGAAAACTGACCTGCTCGCATATTGCCAAACAAATCCGGGAATATATTTTGCAAGTGATGATATGGCGTAACCGCGAATAACACCAATAATATTCTTTTGAAAGCCCAACCAGGCAAGGATTAGCCACCAGGTAATCGTGCCAATAAAAACAGTTAATAAAACGAGAATAAACACATATGTTAAATATGTGTAGTTAATGTTTATTTCACGAAGGGTTGTTGAAAAATCTTGAAAATTTAGGGAAATATAAACAGCAACAAATATGATTATAAATAAGGAAATTCCCGCCTTAAAGATTGGTTTCCGGATAAATTGAATTATTTTTTCCAAAACTTTGCGGAATGTTGAAATAACTTCCTTCTTCAATAAATGGATTTTCATAGCAAGTTGACTTAAATAAAGACTTCAGGTTATGATTTTTCCACAAATATATAAAAACGAATAGGACAAATTCTTCGGGATTAACGGTGCTAGCAATGAGGCAATCAGTCGTTTTGGTTTTCCCTTTAAATATTTCCAATCACCCCTGGAGCGGGGAAACAACATATTGTACCGGTATATCTTAATGATACTTAGACCGTTTTCTTCAATCAGGTCACCCCATTCATTAATCGTGGCAAACCGTTCTATAGATTGATTGTGCGAAGGCCCATAACCTTTCAGCAAAACATTGCGAAAAATATCAATCAGATAGTAACTGTTTGGCAAAAAAATCGCTGCCCCCCCATTGGGTTTTAATACCCGGCAGATTTCTCGAATCCCCTTTGACGGGTTTAGAAAATGCTCTAAACTTCCAAGGTTGGTGGCGTAATCAAAACTGGATTCTGGAAATGGTAATGCTTCCCCATCGCAAACAAAGAACTTTTCCCCAAGTTTTTTTGCTCGTTTTATTGCTTGCAGTGATATGTCTGTGCCTATTGCTTTAACGTCATATTCCTCTGCCAAATAAGGTAATGTGCCAAACCCAGTAGCGATATCAAGCAAGGAACAGCCTGGTTTAATCTTGAGCCGGTTTAATACCCACAAATAAAATGATGGCATTTCCAAAAGTCTATTGGATTCCAAGTAGATCTTATTGTAAGACTCAATCACTTTGGCTTTATCAATTGTTTTTGAGCTCCAATTAATAGACATGATACTTCACTGTATCGAAAGTAATGTTTTGTAAATATTAATTGCTTCTACGGGGGAGTGCCTTGAATGAATATCCTCGGACCTTAACAAACCCTTTTGAATCAATTGTGATCTCAGAAATCGATCGTTAAATAAGCTTTCAATGGCATCAGCCCAAACTTCGGGAGACTGATATTCATCAATTAATATGCCGGCATCTCCAACAACCTCAATAATCCCCGATGTTTTTGATGCAATCAAGGGAACACCCAGTTGCATAGCCTCAAGGCAAGGGATTCCGAATCCTTCGTGGATTGAAGGAAAAACAAAAATCAGTGCATTTTTATAAATTCTTAACAGCTCTTCCTTTTTTACTTTTCCTTTATAAATTATGTACTCTGAAAGATTTAACGCATCAACTAAATCTATGATGTAACCAGCGTCACTTTCAGAATATCGAGGGCCAACTAACACTAATGGTGGGAAATCAGCATGTCTTTTCACAAGGAGATCAATAGCCCTCACCAGTGTTTCAAGGTTTTTTTTGAGTGCGAGTACTCCCACATACAAAATATAGCTTTCAGGCTTCTCGTCTTGAATTTCTTGTGGTACTGGTAGAAGCTTGTTATTATTTACCAGATCGTAAAATTGTGACGCATTATAGATGACAGTAATTTTTTCTGGATTAATTTTGTATTGTTCTATGATATCTTTTGCGGTATTTATCGAGACTGCAAAAACTGCGTCCATTTTTCTTGTAATCCAAGGTTGGATTACTTTCCAATAAAATGCTGATAGTTTGCTATGAATATCCGGATGGAAAACGATTGTTAAATCATGGATTGTCAACACCGTTTTTGCTTTGGGTACCAAACTCGCTTGACCTTTTGTAAAATGTATGAGGTCAATGCCCTTAAAAATTATTTCAAAGGGTAAGAATAATTGCATGAACAAGCGTGCAATAATCCCCCGTTTAAATGGAAGAATGACCTGTTTTATATTGGGTTTATTTAATGATTGTTCATGCTCGCTTAAGTAGATGATAAATTCCCAATCATATGATTGAGAAGTTAACATATTTAAGTAATGAAGTATAGACGTCCTACCCCCACCTTCATCATTAATTCCTAAAGCATCTATACCGATTTTTATATTCTTTTTCAAATTCTCTTCCACTCACAGACTTTCTTTGGTTGTTGATTTTTATTCGAACAATTCTCAGGTTACACTACAAAATATTATTAACATAAGCGCATTTTAAAATGATCAATATACCGCCATAATTAGCCAAACGATCTTTTCTTTGTCATCTTGTTCGGGTTGAATTTTGTTTTATTAGTAGCCAATTATAATTTGGGTAGAATGGGGCCAGACATTTGATAAGCTCCAAGGGGATTTTTATAATGATTTTATTTAATTTCTTTGTTTGCAGACCATATTTTTCAGGATTTGCGATCATCTTATGAGTGTAATCGATTCGTGTAAAAGATTTTGCCAATCTTTTAATATACCAGTAGTTGCGAGGGTAGATATCAAAAATATCTCCTTTTTGTGTTAGGCGGAGATACAAATCCGATAATTTATGCGGAAGCCAGGACAAAAAAGGTAGGAAATAATGTGGCTCAATTATCTGAAAACGATTCGGACCGCTAAAAAAACAAATTCCACCGGGCTTAAGCACCCGGTAAATCTCATTAAAGACTTCTTTTTGTTTTGTTGTATGTTCATATACCTGTGGGAAAAGAACCAGATCAAATACTTGATCACTAAATGGCAACTTCGCTCCATCTGCTTGAGAAAATGCAAAGTTTTTCTTTTGAGACGCTTGAGCGAAAGGAAAATTGCTAAATTCTAATTCGATACCCCACATCTTAGCGACAAAATCTCCAAAATATGCACTGATTTCGCCTGAACCACAACCCACCTCAATGCATGAAAAAGCATCCATTTGTAATCCGTCTAAATAATCCATAATAACGGTTATTATTTTTTTAGCTTGCTGTGTTCGGGAGGCAATTAAATGGTTCATTTGTAAATTCAAACGCTGTGCTATTTTGTTAATTCTAACAGCAGGAAGCCATTGCTCCCATATGGGTCTTTACTTTCATAAGTTAACAGTATATCCAATAGTTTTCCAGTGAGTTTTGGTGAAATAAAAAATAATATTTTCAGTAATAAATATAGTTTACGGTACCATGAGGCTTGTAATTCACAAATTTCCACCTTTGATTCTTGATTAACTAACGATCGCAACTGTTCAACGCTATATCCGCGACGCAGCACATGTCCCCATCTTATGCTAATCCAGCTGGTGAGGAAGGGTGGAAATAGGCGAATATTTATGTGAGGGGTGGTAAGGATTAGTTTACCACCAGGTTTTAATATCCTAAGCATTTCACTAACCAATTTTTGATCATCTTTGACATGTTCAACAACATCAAGAAGATAAATTACATCAAAACTACGATCTCGTAATGGTGTAAAAAAGCCATCAGCCTTTACCAGAGCAATATCCTGAGCCGATTTTCTCGGTTCAATGTCCAGCCCAACACGTAATCCAGCATTAATCTCTGATAGCATGCGGCCATCATGGCAGCCAATTTCAATAACCTTTTCCCCGCCATAAGTTTTTCCGTATTTTTGTAAATACTTAACCCGATAAAGTTGACCTAATCGTGTCATTTTTCGCTCATAATACTTTTTCGGAAAAGATATTCAAACTCAATTGCAACTTTTGTCCAGTTATATTTTTCAAGGACTGATTGCCTGGCAAGGCCCCCCACCTGTCGTTGATATGATTTATTTATGAGCAGCTCTTTTAAAATTTTTATGAAATTGTGCCGATCATCCTGATCAATTATGAAACCATTTTTATGGTCTTGTATAACAAGCCTTACCCCACCAATATCGCTTGCTATACACGGCAATCCGCACGACATTGCCTCTAACAATACGGTTGGTAAGCCGTCTAAATTACCAGCCCTATCACGTTGCGATGGAAGAACAAAAATGTCTGCTGCCCCTAGAAATTCAGGCACTTCATGCCAGAGTATCTGCCCAGGAAAAGAAACATGCCCGGTGACTTTTAATTTTTCAACCAGTTCAGTTAATTCTTGCTCTAAAGGTCCTGAACCACCAATGACAACTCGGAAATTATTGCTTTCTAATAATAAATCAGGCACGATCGAGATCAGTTTATCAAACCCCTTTTTGTAAACCAAACGCCCAAGCGCAGCAACAATAATCTCATCCTCACCCCACCCATATTTTCTCCGAATCGCGGTTCGGTTATTGATGGGTTTAAAGATATCAGGATCAGCTCCCCAAGCCAGTAATTCTATATTAATGTTCGGATTTATCTTTTTAGCGCGTTCTAAGAGCTCCTGGCTGCAAGCCGTCACATATGAAGCACGAGAAAACACCCACTTTGCAACCCAACGAAAAAGAAAATTTTTATCTGCGACAAATATATCTGACCCATGCAGACTGATAATGAAAGGTATCTTTAAAAATCTGCTCGCAAGCGCAGCAGCTACTCCATTGGGGATGACCCAATGATCATGAATAACTTCTGCACCCATGTTTTTTGAAACTTTAATCAATTTGATCGTTGCAGCAATGATATACAAAGGCAATAACAAAAGGGTAATTGGTTTTAATTTCACATCTGCGTTGAGTGAGCGTGCATGCCCCATAACATGAAGTTTTTTAGGCCAGACATACCGAAACCGATGAACCAAAATCTTTGCCTTGGGATCTTGCTTCACCTCGATATCATAAGGAGCAACAACTTCCACATGATGACCACGGTGATGCAGTGCTTCTGAAATGGATTTGACAAAGGGGGCAATACCATCCCCTCGATATCTTGGATATGAACTGGCTATTACAGAAATTTTCATCGTATACCTTTGTGATGGGTTATGTAAGGTTCTCTATTGATTGTATGTGTTAACCTAGCTTGTTTGGAACCTCATCGACACGACCCTTCAGAATTTTATCATATTAACAGAAAAATAATGGTTTTCACTACCGCTCGATTTTATACACCCATACCTCTCCATCCTCATACACTTCCTCCACGCCCGGGCACACCGCCAGTCCCTCGGGCTGCAGGCTCCCTACCCCTTTTCGCAGGTAAACCCAGTCCAACTCGGCTTCCTCAACCAGGTTCCAGAAGTTTTCCGAGCAGGTGCTCACCTGGCTGGCGGCTTCTCCCCAACCGCGCAGTTCCTCCGTCCAGCCTGCATCCGGTGAAAAGCCATAGAAGATCGTCGGCACCAGCGACCAGCGCCCCGTATACGGCAGCAGCCAACCGCCACCATCCACGCCACGGTAGGCGCCTCCCTGCCAATAGGTGGTGTTGATAAAAAAGCGCGCCTCAGGCGGTGTGTTTTCTGTAATCCAATCCAAGGCAGCCAGGTCCGCCTCAGTTGCCAGGATGGTCGTAGGGTTTACGACATCCTGCGCGTCTGAAAATCCCCACGCACACCAGCTCAGAACCAACAGCACCAGCAGAATTGTACCCACCCAGCGCTGCTTAAGCAGCCGTCCTGCTTGACGTGTGCACCACCAGAACAGCCCTCCTGCCAGCAATGCGATCGGGATAAACAGTACAATCGCAAAGTGATCCGACCTGAAGGGGCTCAGCGTCAGCCCCCAGGGCAGCGCCATCAACCCCAGTGTCAGGCTCCACACCCCGAAACTCAGTGTATGGCGCTTACACAGAGCAAATAGCATACCCAGCCCAGCTGGCAGCAACAACCAGTGATTGCTGGCGGGTCCCAACAACTTCCAGATATAATCCATAGTGCCGCCGGTGAGGATCGCCTCGATGCTTTCGGGCCAACGGGCATCAATTCCAGGGGTGCTGGGAGAATACTGTGCCACACGCCACAACCAGGGCGCAGCCAGCAGTACACCCGCCAAGGCGCTGTTCAGCGCTGCGGATGCCCCGATCCACACTTTTGGTAAATGCCGCAGATCGTGCAGCAGGGTCCCCAGCGCCAGCAGGACGATAAACACAGCCAGCAGCAGGGAGGCAAAATAATGGGTCAGCAGCAGACCACCTGTCAGGAGGGCCAGGGACAGCGCACTGACCCAGCGTTGTTTTCCGCGCACCAGGTTGATGGCCTGCCCCATTGCCAGCGGCAGCAGAACCAAACCGGTCAGGAGCGTATAGCGCCCCCAACTGAGGTAATAGGCTGGCATACGGGTGGCGAAACTCACCAGCAGCGCTGCAGCCAGTGCCGGACGCCAGTTCCGCCACAGAGTTTTTCCCAGGGCGTACACAGATAATCCGACCGCAGCATTCAGCACCTGACCCAGGATGAGCATCGCCCGCCCGATGGGCAGATTGCTGATGGCGGTGAACAGCGCGGTCACGGCATGGATGCCAAAATGATAGTAAAAGGGCATCGGCAGGTAAGGCATGAGGTCCTGCGGCACCCCGCCACTTTCAAGGATCGTTTTGATGATTAAAAAATGATGCTGCGAGTCGACCCAGTTTGGCAGCGGCAGGTCATGCGCCTGGTACAACCGCCAGGCAACGACCGAACCGAACACAGCCAGCCCAATCACCAGGTGAAGACGGTAGCGGTGCGGCAAGCAAAAACCATGCCGGATCAGCCCGCCCACCACCAGGAGCAGGCAAGCAAGCAATAAGATAACAATCAGGGCAACTGAAAAACGCAGGCCGGACACAAAACCCGTCAACGCCAGCAGAGGGATCATCACCAGGCTGATGCCCACAACCTGGGCAAAGGTGAGAATCGGGTCCTCTTGCCGCTGCCCCAGCCAGGCCCACCAGGCCATTCCGGGCAAAAGCAGGCAAACACACGCCAGGATGATCACAGGGGAACCACCCCCTCAGTGTCGACATCGGCCAACATCTGCTGAACGCTGATCCCCAGGGCAGAGTGGACCAGATCGGGGGCAATTTCGTTGAGCGGCACCAGCACAAAGGCTCGCCCGACCATGCGCGGATGAGGGATTTGCAAATTTGGGCTTGTGATCACCCGGTCACCATAAAACAAAATATCCAGGTCAATCACCCGCGGGCCGTTCAGGATCAGTTTCACGCGCCCCATTTTCCGCTCGATGCGCTGTAAGAAGCGCAGAAGAGAGCGTGGTCCCAGGCGCGTGTTGACCTTAATCACCTGATTGAGGAAGTCGGGCTGATCGGCATACCCCCAGGGCGGGGTGATGTACACCGATGATTCTCGCGTGATGATGGCTTTACGGCTTAACCAATCTTTTGCGGTTTGCAGATTCAAGGCACGGTCGCCGATATTGGTGCCCAGGGCGATATACACCGGTTGTGATTTTCGCATTACACCTCAAGGATATTCAGGAAGTCCGCCAGCAGTCCATAGGCGGTGGTCTCAGGGCCGGGGTCGCTCTCCAGGATGCCCAACCCCGGCAGCACATCCAACTTAAACTCGCAAAAAGAACTGGTTCCGGTGACGCTGTACAGGGGGAATTCAGGGCTCACCCGCTGTGGGGCCACCCGCGCGATCACGCCATCCGGGCTGGTTTGCGCAGAACATACCAGTTTCCAGCGTTCGCCGGCTGATTTAGCCTCTGCCACCATGTGCGGGGTGATGCCGCGGATGCCGGTGCGATCGACCGCCTGGGGGGTGAGGGGAATCCCCATCAATACAGTGACCAGTGCGGCAACCTTGATAGCGGCATCCCAGCCATCCACGTCATTGCTGGGGTCGGTTTCAGCGATGCCGATCGAGCGGCCGTATTCCAGGGCTTCCTCCAGGGATGCACCTGCTTCCATCATACCGAGCAAAAGGTTGGTGCAGGAATTTAGGATGCCCTCAAACCCCAGCAAGTTTGCTCCCACCAGGGGCTGGCGAAACAGGCTGAAGATCGGCGCGCCATCCATGACGGCTGATTCAAACAGGAAACGCACGCCCTGTTGTTCCGCCAGTGAGGTCAGCGCTTGATAGCCGTGTACGACCGGGCCCTTATTGGCAGTGACCACGTGCATGCCTGCTTTTAGCGCTGTTCTGATGTGGTCCAGGGCAGGCTGCCCGGTGTGAGGGTTGACCGGCGTGGTCTCGAACATAAAATCCGCCGGGCAGGCGCTGATACAGGTCCGGGCATCAGACGGCGTATCAACAGTACTCAAGCTGGTCAACGTTTGCCCCGTCACAGCCAGCTCGAGGGCAGCTTGCAGGTCAAGACCCTCCGGGTTGATAGCTGCGCCGTGAGACCCGGTAATAATCCCTGTGACCAGGGGGGTCACTCCGTACCTGGAAGACAGTTCCGCGGCTTTATCGAGCAGCAGGCGGGCAAAAGACCTGCCAACATTGCCAAAACCAACCAGGCATAAACGATGAATCTTGGGCATGTTTCGCTCCTTTATGAATATTGTTCAATCAACCTAATTTAACCACAGAATTCAAAAAGAAACCAATGACAACAGGTGGTGAGTGGTGATCCCACTTCGCGCAGCACTCCCTGTGCCCTGCAAGGGTATTGAACTGTACCTGCCCGTGTCATCCGTAGGGGCAGGTCTTCGCGTAGCACTCCCTGTGCCCTGCAAGGGTATCGAGCTGTGCCTGCCCCTACAATGGGATTATCTGTTTCGGGTGCATCGCCAATGCGCAATTCAATAATCCCATGAAAATGATTCGGCATGACCTGGCAAATGCCCCAAACCATGCTCGGAATATAAATTGGCATTTCCTCACACACCCGCACTACCATCTCCCCGAGGCGCTGACGACGCCTTACCTGGTGGTGGGCGGTACCGATGCCCGCCACTACGCCCCGGTGACCGAAAACGCCTTCCGCTTTTCGCCAAATGTTTTAGATCCAACCGATACCCAGCGCGTTCACGCTGTCAACGAGCGCCGTTCTTTCGAAAATACCGCCAGGATGGCCAGCTTTTATATTGCCTTCCTTCAGGAGATGGTCAGCCGGCTCAACGGGTCGGCTTGAATGCGGCGATCAATAGGCTGAAAACAGCCCCATTGACCGGCATCAAAAAAACCCACCTTAAAAGTGGGTTTTTAGTTTAACGCTGGGTCAGCCGCTTACGTCCACGACGCTGATCAAGTTAAATTCGGCAAGGGGCGTTTAATCAGCATCATTTACACGGCAGAGGTCAATCATCTTCGTGTTCAACCTCCAGCAAGAAGTATTCCCCGGCACAGTTTTTAAAGAATTCAACCTCGACAAAATCACCAACTTTAAGCCCCCGTTCTATTTCAGATTTCGGCAGGAGGTTAAAGCGGATGCCATTAATAACCCAGTAATCGGAATGGATTTCGTCCACAAAGCCAACCATTTCATCATCATCACCGCCGTGGCGGTTATAGCCGTAGCCAGCATCAGAGCTGTTGTAAGCATCTTCGTGTTCAACGTCCAGCAGAATGTACTCACCAGCCTGGTTGCGCACAAATTCCACCTCGACAAAGTCGCCGACCTTGATGCCGTTTTCAATCTTCGAATTTGGCAGCAGTTCAAAACGGATGCCGTTGACGATCCAGTAATCGGTGTGGATTTCGTCAACCACGCCGTAGATTTCGCTGTCGGCAAATTCAACCTCCAGTAAATAGTTTTCGCCGGACGCGTTGCGCACAAATTCCACCTCGACAAAGTCGCCGACCTTGATGCCCTTTTCAATCTTCGATTTTGGCAAAAGCTCGAAACGCAGGCCGTCAATCACCCAGTATTCGGTGTGGATTTCATCGACGGTGCCGTAATATTCGTTGTCGTCTAACGCGAATTCTGCCTCCCGCAAGATATATTCATCCTTGTTGTTGCGCACAAATTCCACCTCAACGAAATCGCCCACGCCGATACCGGGCTCAATCCTGGCTGTGGCTGAGACTTCGAAACGAATGCCGTTGACGATCCAGTAATCGGTTTGAATTTCGTTGACGATGCCCAAAAATTCGCCCTTCCCGTTCAGGCTGAAAGCTCGCCCATCCGTTTCGTGTTCAATCTTCCGGGCGTAAATGCTGCCCAGAGCGTCCACCCAACCTTTCACTTCCACCTGTTGACCAACATCAATCCCCATTTCAACTTCCGTTGACGCGGTGATGATCACCTCAAGCCCGGAAACGATCCACAGGTTCGGGTCGATTGCGTTAACCGTGCCGACGAATTCAATCTTCCCATGGTAGGCGCCGGCTGATTTTGAAAACAGGGTCGCTTCTTCGAGCCGCTCCCTTCGCTGGGTTTGCACACGGTTGGAGAGGGTCTCCAGGTCGGCGGTGTATTTTCCCAGGGAGGCCCTGATGGCACGACCCAGCTGTGAATCGGCCGCCAAGCTGTTACTGCGAATGCCTTCCAGCCCGGCCAGCGCTTCTAAGATGCAGGTTTCATAGGCCTGCACGGGGGCTTCTAAATCATCCAGACGTTCTGCCGTGATTAACGCTTCAATTTCATCCAGTCGGTTTTGGGCGTAAGCCAGGTTGAGCTCCACCTTTTTGAAATCCTGCCTGGTCAGTTGAAGTCGCGTTCGCTCCCACCCGGTTTTAACCCCGTACAATGGGTCGCCAGGCAGCGCGCTCGAGGCCGCCGCTGCGGTTACTCCCACCCCGCCCAGCAGAAAGACCAGTAAAACAGCGGCCAGTGTAAAAGCCAGTGAAAATCTTTTTAAGAAAGGTTGCATTTCCTTGAACTCCTTTTTTCGTCTTGTTTTTGTTGTTTGTTCGGTTGTTATTGCTTGCAGGCACCTTCCCGCAGCGATTAAATACCGGGCTTTCGCCCGGGCGGCGTTATCCGGATTGCGCTGTGGCACCTGGCCAATTTCAGCCAGCAAGCCTTCCAGCTCGGCATCGGTCATCGGGTGGTAGTCGTTCTTTTTATGCATGGTTCACATCCATTGTGGGCTAAAGGATTGTCGTAATTTTTTAAGGGCGCGATATTGCAAAGCCCGGCTGGCTTCAACCGATTTACCCAAAACATCGGCTACCGCTTCGTAGGGCCATTTTTCCATCACCCGCAGCTCAATCACCAACCGCTGGTCTTCCGGCAATGCCAGCAGGGCCTGACGCAGGCGAGCCTGGTTTTCCTTTTCAAAGAGGCGATTTTCAGGGTTTGCATTGTGAGCCGGGAGGGGCTGGGCTTCCAGGTCTGCTTCTGGTTTTTCCCGGCGGTAATGATCCACAACCCAGTTGTGCGCAACCCGGTAAAGGTAAGCCCTGATATTGCCGGTCAGCGCCTTACCCGTGGCCACCCGTTCCAAAAAGCGGATGAACACATCGGCAACGCAATCTTCCGCCAGGTTTGCTTCGCCTAAAGAGCGGAAGGCGTACCGATAAATTGAATCGCTGTGGTCATCGTATAAAGCAATCAAAGTTTCCTCATCAAAAATATGGGGTGCCTGGTTTTGAACATCCATAAAGCGTCCTCTTCTAACCTGTATAACGTAAAACCTGCCAAAACATGACGGTTTTAAGGCTAACATCCCTGTCTGTGGCGCAGGGTTAGCTTAATTATCTTAGATTTTGCGCAGATTGCAATCAATCCCCCGCAGTGTAGTGGTGCACTTCACCATTGGTAACCTCGCCAAACAGGGGGATGCGTTCCTGGATGACAATGGAGAAATTACAAATCCAATTGTTTTTTGATCACCCGTAGGGACAACCCTTCGCGCAGCACTCCCTGTGCCCTGCAAGGGTATTGAGCCGTGGTTGCCCTGGGCGGACATGGAAATCCGCCCCTACGGTGGGATTATGTATTTCGGGTGCATCGCCAAAAACCGAGATCGCTTCGCAAGCTCGCGATGACAAACAAACGCGTTGTCATTGCGATCGTAGCGCAGCGGAGAGAAGCAATCTCTGGTGGAAACATGAGATCGCGCCGTAAGCTCGCGATGACAAACAAACGCGTTGTCATTGCGATCGGAGCGCAGCGGAGAGGAGCAATCTCTGGTGGATACATGAGATCACGCCGTAAGCTCGTAGTGACAAACTTCGTGTTCTTTGCGTCCTTTGTGGTTCAAAACAGGGTTAACCACCGGATTGATGCATCATCCCCAGCGGTATTGATTTGCCGTTCACCTGTAGGGGCAACCCTCCGTGGTTGCCCTGGGCGGACATGGCTCGATACCCTTACAGGGCACAGGGAGTGCTACGCGAAAGTCCGCCCCTACGATGGGATTATCTATTTCCGGTGCATCACTGGCAGTGACAGTAAAAAAATAACCCTGTATCTCGCACGATCCATGCGAGACACAGGGTGCAGCTCTGATTGGATAAGCACCCCCTGGTCACAGATTTTCTAATTCCCGGTTCCGGCTTACAGTCCAGCGGCGTCGCGCAGCAGGTCGGCTTTATCTGTTTTCTCCCAGGTGAGATCCAGATCATCGCGGCCAAAATGGCCATAGGATGCCAGTTGCTGGTAAATCGGGCGGCGCAGGTCCAGATCACGAATGATGGCGCCGGGACGCAGGTCAAAGTGCGCCGCAATCAAGTCAGCGATGCGGGCATCTTCAATTTTACCGGTACCGAAGGTTTCCACGTTGATCGAAAGCGGGCGCGCCACGCCAATCGCGTAGGATACCTGCACTTCGCAGCGGTCGGCCAGGCCGGCGGCGACCACATTTTTTGCCACCCAGCGGGCGGCATACGTGGCGGATCGGTCGACCTTGGTCGGGTCCTTGCCGCTGAAGGCGCCGCCGCCGTGGCGGCCCATGCCGCCGTAAGTATCCACGATGATCTTGCGCCCGGTAAGGCCGGCGTCACCCATGGGCCCGCCGATGACAAATTTCCCGGTCGGGTTGACGTGCACAATCAGGTCATCATCAACCAGATCAGCGGGAAGCACCGGTTTGATGATTTCCTCGATAACGCCCTCCCTGATGTGTTCAATGGTTGCATCCGGCGTGTGCTGGGTGCTGATCACCACGGTATGGATGCGTTTGGGCTTTCCGTATTCATATTCCACGGTCACCTGGCTTTTGCCATCCGGCCAGAGGAAATCAAGGGCGTTGGCGCGGCGCGCCTCTGCCAGGCGGCGGGTGAGCTTGTGGGCATAGTAGATCGGCATGGGCATGAGTACATCGGTTTCATTGCAGGCATAGCCAAACATCATGCCCTGGTCGCCGGCGCCCAGTGCTTCGACGGTGTCATCGTCGTCCATTTCACCTTCTTTGGCTTCCTTAGCCTGATTCACGCCCTGGGCAATATCGGGCGATTGGTTTGCCAGCGCCACCATCACGCCGCAGGTTGAACCGTCAAACCCCTTTTTTGCGCGATCGTAGCCGACCCCGATCACCACTTCGCGCACCAATTTGTCAAAATCAGCAAAGCCCTTGGTGGTAATCTCGCCCATGGCGATCACAAAGCCGGTTTTGGTGGCGCACTCACAGGCAACCCGTGAGTGGGAATCCTGGCGGATGAGCTCATCCAGCACAGCATCGCTGATCTGGTCACACATTTTATCCGGATGACCCTCAGTCACCGATTCTGAGGTGAACAGATACTTGGGTAAATGCATAAAAGTCAATGTCATCGTGAGAACCTCCATGTCTCAAGAAAAAGATTGCGCCCCTCCTGGCTGGTGCGAGAGGGGCGTCATTTTTTCTAAGGCTTCCCTCTCATCTTCCAGATTATCGCTCTGCCGGAATTGGCACCATAAAAGCGTTGCTTTCTGGTTGCCGAGGTTTCATCGGGCCGGTCCCTCCACCTCTCTGGATAAGAGTGCCGCATGGGGCTATTGAATTGTTATCGAAGGATTATAACACCAAAGTATTTAATTGCAAACCGGAATTGAGGGAAATATCAAGAGAGATCTGAGCGCCTTGGAGCGAGGGACAACATAGGTGATCCCATTTCGCGCAGCACTTCCTGTGCCCTGCAAGGGTATTGAACCGTGGTTGCCCCGGTCACCTGTAGGGGCAGGTCTTCGCGCAGTACTCCCTGTGCCCTGCAAGGGTATTCAAGCGCCTGCGTTCAGCCCCTTTCGCTTCGCTACAGGGGTTCCGCTGCGCTTCAGGGACGATGGTGGTGAGTAGGAATCAGGAATCAGGAAAGCAGAATTGGTAAGCAGTAAATGGAGAACAAAACTTAGCTCTAAGCTCGATCAGCGATGAGCTATGCTCGATCTGCTTAGCCTCGTCTTCCGTCATCAGCCCTTCCCCACTCGAGGGGGAAGGGGAGACTACAACGGTCAGCTAAATTGCCACCTCACCTTCATTCACATAAAGGGTCAGCTCGCTCACGCTCAGGTCTTTGATACCCAGTTTGTCGAGGGTGCGCCCCTTACGCCAGTAATCGGTGCTGTGCAGAATGCATCCCAGACGGATGATAGCGTTGATGCCATTGACCGATACGCCGTAACGCTCGCCCAGGGCGGCAATCGGCACCAGGCTCATCGGTACATCTTCAGTAATATAACGGTGGATCAGGGTGCTGGGCGCGTTGATCCCGTAATAACCGGTTTGGTTGTGAATGGCTTCATACAGGGTATCACCGCGCACATTGTACGCCAGCGTTAACCACTCCATAGCCGTGCGGGCGCGGATGCCCAAGGCAGACGCAATCGTCACACGCTCGCGGTCGATTGTGGCGAGCACTTTGGCTACAGAGGGCGTAACGCCATCAACATAAAACTGGAAGTCGCCATGGGTTGATTCAATTCTGCCGGCATTGAGGATCGTCAACGCGGGGTGAAACACGGCCCCCATATTGTTCAGGCCGGTTTGCAGAACATTGACCCCGTCGATAAATTGCGGGTAAACATGCTCGATCGCGGCCAGCACTGTGGGTGTATCGGTAGCTGGCAGGGCTGCCAGGGGAACAGCTTCTTTGATGCGAAAGATACGCGCCTGGCTGGGGCCTTCAGAACGGCTGGCATAGATAAAAGTCTCCGCTTCCGCCAGGAGGTAATTTGCCGCACACTTTTCCCGGTTCAGCACCGCTTTAAATTCGATAGCACCACAGGTGCGCCCCGGGTGCAGGATGATAATCTGTCCATCCTGTAAATAGGGTGCGATGATGCTGGCGATATCGCTATGCCCCGAAGAAGGCACCACCACCATGATGATCTCTGCGCCCTCGAGCGCTTCCTGGATATCGTCGGTGACTTTATTAATTTTCCCAAACCCGATCGGTCCACCGGGCGGGCTTTCCAGGTCGATGCCCCCGCGTTTGGCGATCACCTCGATGTGCGAATAGGTCCGATTGAACAACGCCACTTCCTGACCCATGAAAGCCAGGTGAGCAGCCATCGCTTTGCCCCCATTGCCGGCTCCAATTACGGTAAATTTTCTTTTCGTCATGTGATCTCCTGTAATAATTGATGAATCCTCATGGATTCTGATAAGGGGTTACCTGCTGAGTCGGTTGCCACACATGCGCCCCCTACGATGCGAGTCTGGATGATGCCCCTGGCAAAGGGGTTGTTCTTGAGGTGGGGTGCATCCAGGATGCCAAATTGTACGGCTTTTGCCAGGTTTTGCGGGTCAAGCAATGGATCTGCGCGGGTTGCAGGAGCCAAACCTCGAATCGCTTCAAGGGTGTGTTGGGCTTCACGTATCAGTTCGCTGACCCGTTCCTGGATAGATGGATCGCCTGTCAGATCGGGCTGCCCGCCCAGGGCATTGTCAATCACCTTGCGCGCCATCTGACTGGCAGCGATTATATCCTCCGCCGTTGCTGCATGGTGGGCTTCAGTATGCCCGACAATGTGCAGGATGTGCGGCTTGAGGGCCATTTGCAGGTAGATGCTCGCAGCCAGGTGCGCCCTGGCAGCATTCTCCTCAAGCGGGTAGCTCAACAGGCCGGTACGGGTCTGGCGCCAGATGCGGAAGTTTTCATCTTCCAGGGGTTCGATCAGCACCTTAATGGCCAGCATTTTGGCCAGGTCCATCGCATCTGAAGTGCCCGGGGGGCTGTTGAACATCATCTGGGCGATATAATCGCGTACTCCAAAAGCCCTGGCATTGTAAGCGGAAAGAAAAGCCGAAACCACAAAAATCACGTCGGGGGCATCGCGCATTCCCCAGTGATGAGGCTCATTCAACTCCACCGGGACCTTGTGCTCACCGTGCCAGCGCATCACAAGCTGGTGTTCGCGGATGCTTTCAGCCAACCCCCAGGGACCGCGCCCATCCATTTGGTTAAACCAGAAGATGGGAATGGCACACCAGGCGATATTAATGGTCTCCCGATACATTTCAGCCAGCCTGATAAAATCGTCTGTACCAGAATACGTGCGCAGTAAGGGATAGTTTCCCCTGCGGCTGGCTTCGTAAAGCGCCCGGTAGTCCTGCGCAGAACGCACCGGGACGCCGCCCGCACCCTTCTGGCGGGGATTTTGACGCTCAGGATGAAAAAAGTTCGCCTGTGCATCCTGGTCGATGCCCAGAGAGATGACATCCAGCGCTTTGGCATCGGCAATTGTGCGGATGCCCTCCAGTGTTGCCTCCATGCTCGGCTGCCCGTAATGATGGCGTAAGATCGGGAAGGGCTTTTTCCACAAGATGCGCTCAACCGCGGTTTGCGGAAAGTTCACCTCACTGGCAGAGTCTGGTGATTGACCCCGTAGATAAGCCAGTACTGTATCGGAGGACTCGTTTCCGTCAAATACGGTCTCAAAGAAACCCAAGGATTCAGCCCGACGGGCAACGGGTGGTGTTCCGCCAAAGGCAAAGCGAACGCCTTGCTCGCGGAGTTCGTCGGCTGCTTCAGCAAATTCACCTAACAAACGCTCTCCGGTTTCCGGGGTAAGCCGGTAGGAAACCCCTACCAGGTCTGCCTTTTCCCGCCTGGCAGCTTCAATCATGGCTTCGGTGGAGATCGCTGGTCCTAAAAACACCGTTCGCCAGCCGGCGTGTTCAGCCAGTCTTAAGAAATTGATTACGCCTGCTACATGAACGCATTCGCCAATTGCTCCTGCAATAACAGTCTTCAAATTTTGCTTCCTAACCTCAATCCGGGTTCTGCTTTTCTTCAATACAACACGCACCAGAGGTTTCTTTCCCCCGGTTGCTATGTTATTGAAACCTTATTCAATTATTATACTTGCCGAGGGGTGAAATACAAGATATTAAATGACTGAAATCGTGGTAGCGATTTCATTAAGCCGAATGATAGCGACACCTGTGAAGTTTACGTGGTAGAAAACCGATATGTACTTTCTTAATCAACGCATCGATTGGAAGCGATTCACAGACCCATCGTTGAATGGGTCAAAGGTCATGGAGAGTACGGCAGACCGTCTATCAACCCGAACTAAATCCTGAAGATGCGCCTGTTGGGATGCTACTGTTCTCCGGGTACTGAAAACTTTTTCTTTGAACTGCGCAAAAGGTCGGGATGGACCCGACCCATCCAATTTTGTGGTAAATAAAGCTTTTTGTATCCGCCATAGAACTCGTAAAGCTCATGGGCATCACGGGTGGTTAACATAGACCAGTTTACACCTTCATGATCCAGTACTTGCAGCATGGCTTCTGTCAGCCACTTGCCCAGCCCCTGCCCCTGGTATTCCGGCAGGATGAATGCATCACATAAATAGGCGAAAATAGTATAGTCGGTGACGATTCGGGAAAAACCGACCTGTTGCTCACGATGGTAAACGCCAAAACACAGGGAATGTTCAATGGTTTTCCTGGTCATTTCAAGTGTGCGACCGGTAGCCCAGTAGGCTGATTCCGTCATGTAACGATGGATGACCTCAATTTGTAATTTTTCCTTGTCAGTACTGATCTGATAATCACCTCTGATAAAAATCATGGCGGATCTCCTTAGCGTTATTTTTTATTCCTGCTCCCAATACAATCGAACCCGTTGAAGCCAGGTATTGGAATCATCAAGAGGGGCGAAGTCCCCATAGGTCTCATATAACGATTGTGCGTCTTTGGTGATTAACACCATGCGCCTGATTTTGCGTTGATCAACAAACCGGATGGACGCTTCCAGCAACCATTTACCCAGGCCCTGGTTACGATGCTCTTTATCAACGAAAACATCTGCCAACCAGGCAAAGGTGGATTGATCGGTCACCATGCGGGCAAAGCCCACCTGCCGCCCGTAGTGATAGATACCCAAGCACACAGAATGCTGGATAGAGGTTTTAATCACTTCCAGGGGACGGTTTTTTGCCCAATAAGACTGCCGGGCAATGAAGTTTTCAATCCTATCAAGTTGCAAGCGCTCTTTGTCAAAACTGAGCAGGTAAGCACCGCGTTGCTCTTCCCAGCGTTCTGTATCGAGCTGGATGGGTAGATCGGGGTTAAATCCCTCCGGCAATGGAGTGATGATATCTTCAATCCGCCGGCCATCCTGGTAGATGAAGTGATAATGCTGCGGTTGATCATCGGCAAAAACCAGCGGCAAGAACACGAGAATGTTGTCCACCACTTCTGGCGAGGTGCACACCCAATCTCTGGGTTTCCATGCGAGCTCACCCTCGTGGTTGTTGATGAAATTTTTGTGCGGAACCCGTGCAGTAAAAATGGTAAGTGCACCCGGGGGAACCTCGTACCCCTCCCAGCTCAGCAGACCGGCAAACTGCGGGTGGTCGATCTGGTAGCCGGTCTCCTCGGCTATCTCGCGGATCATAGCCTGGCGGGGGGATTCGCCCGGCTCGATGTGACCGCCCACGCCATTCCACAACCCCTGGTTGGGGGGATAGCGGCGATGCAGCATGAGCACATCATCGTCGTGTAAAAGAAAGCACAGGGTGAATCCCGGGGAAATTGTCATAGCAAGAAGGTCTCAAATTTGCGTGGACGAGATGGTAGCCTGCGTTTCAGGAATCCAAATGGCTGGATTCAGCATGGCTTTTCCGAGCAACCTCCAGCAGGGCTTCACCCAGATGTTGCGCCTGGTCTGCTGTCAGATAAAGGTGGGTTGTGCCGGAGCGAAAAATCTTCTCTTCCGGTGGGCAGCGTTCGATGATTGAGACACAGACATTATCTTCCAGGTCCTGGTCTGCACATTCATAGAAGATGCCGATTTGTAAGGTCTTATCCAGTAAATAAATCGTCATCGACCCATACCTCCTGATGGTATCAACGGTGAGCCAATTTCAAATCAGATCATCATAATATTACCCCTTTGAGCCTGAAAATGCGCTCTGGAAGCAAAACCCTGGTGGGCAAACCCGGAAGTTGATTGAAATTAAGCCTGAAACAGGGGCAAAGGGCGGGATAATGGGCAATTTGATAGTTAATGAGAGTTTCAATTCGGTACACTACGAGTCAGAAAATTAGAATAAACCAGCCAAAGAGCTGATTTATGGGTTACCAGGAGAGATTGTCATGGAAGTACCACGTCACTGGAGATTAAGAAAACAACGTTATGCCCTGGTGGGTGAGGTCTGCCCTCATTGTGAGGCGAAGATCTTCCCGCCGCGGGATGTGTGCCCGGAATGCAACGGAGAGGCTAAAACTCCCTACGTCTTTAGCGGCAAGGGGGAGGTGTATTCCTTTACCCGTATGAGCACGGTGCCGGCCGGCTTTGAAGCGCAGGCGCCCTATACCGTGGCACTGATCAAACTGGATGAAGGTCCCATCGTCACTGCGCAGTTGACCGACCTGGGCGATGATGATGTTAAGATCGGCATGCCGGTGGAGATGGTCACCCGCAGGCTGCGTTCCGATGGCGACGAGCGCGGCATCCTGGTGTATGGGTATAAGTTCAGGCCGGTGGTGGCAGATCTACGCTAAGTGGCTTTCGAAAATAAGCCAATGACAAGCGTTCTTCTATTCGGGAGAACGCTTTTTGCTTTATTTTGCACGTGGAGCTCATCGTAAAAAATATCCAATCCAGTGAAGCCCGTATTGAGTTCAGTTTTCCCCTGACAATTGTTCCCAAATTTGCCCTAAATAAAGCGTAGCGTCGGTGAATTGATAGTTCAAACTTGAATATTCGGAGTTGCAATCCGATAATACAAGGCATTATTCAGGCATGATCAAAAGGCGAGATTATCTCAATCGGCTGAAAATAGCAATTGGGCGTTCACCGGTGACAGCCCTTTTGGGTCCGCGGCAGTCTGGAAAAACAACCCTGGCGCACCAACTTGGTGACCAGGAAAAAGCTACATACTTTGACATGGACTCCGTTCCCGATCGACGTCGGCTGCAGAATCCAGAATTGACGTTAGGCAGCTTGAGTGGGCTGGTTGTTCTGGATGAAATTCAAGAGATGCCGGAACTTTTCCAGGTGCTGCGGGTTTTAGTGGACCGTCCCGAAAATCAAGATCGTTTCTTGATATTGGGCAGCGCTTCCCTGGATATTATCAGGTCAGCATCCGAAACACTGGCAGGTAGGTTGGAATTCATTGAACTGCAAGGTTTTGATATATCTGAAATCGGGGCAGATTCCTATTATTCTTCGCGGGGCTTTCGCGGCGTGCTGAGGGTGTAAGGTGTGCATTAAGCCGTAATCGACGGCGAGTGCGGCTCTACCCGCACCTGGCTTAAGAATCCAGCAGCAAACAGGTTTAAGAACACCGCTGCCAGGCAGACCGCCCAAAAGCTGATTGCAAACAATCCCGGAGCAATCAGGCTCCCCAACAAGCGCCCCAGGGAGAATCCGCCCAACGTCGCTGCCATCATCGTCGCCCGCGCGTCCGGCACCACCTCGCTCATCAATGTCAGGGTGCTCACCAGGCTGATCTCAAAGGAGATGAAAAACAGACCCAAACCCGCCATAGCCCAGCTAAGGTTGCCTTGCATCAGGGGCAGCAACACTGAAGCCAGGGTGTTAACGCCGATAGAAAACCAGATCATGCGGCGTTTACCGAAGGTATCGAGAAACAGGCTCGTCATCACCCCGCCCCCCAATTCCGAAAACCCGATCACCACTGAGGCAGCCGTCAATGCTGCGAAGTTTATGCCAAACTGGTCTTCGATCCACAATCCGAAGATCAGGTTAACCGTTTCATTCGCACCCGAAATCAGTATGCCCACCAGCAAGCCAGCCAGAGCAGGCCAGGAGCGTGCGATGCGCACCAAATTCTTCACTATTTTATTTTCATCGGTTTTAGAAACGCGCTGTGCGGGCAGGATCACTAAGAACACGATTAAGCATAATATGCCAATGGCGGTGAAAATAAAAAACGGTGCCACCCAGTTGAAGTTTTCGATTAAGAGCTGCACAATGGGGATGCCGATGATAAACGATAGCGCCCAATTCACTTCCAGGATGGCGATGACTCGGCCGCGCTTCTCGTAGGGGATGCGATCCGCAAGATATGCATTTACCGAGGGGATAAAGACACCGTTGCCTAAAAGGGCCAGGCTGGTGCCCAGGATGAAAGACCAGAAGGTTGGCCAGATGCCAAGCATCCCGCTGCCAACCGTGAACAGGCCCATTCCCAGTAGAATGCCTGTTTTACGGTCGTGGGTGTCGGCAATTGAGGCAAAAAAAGGTCCTAGGACGCCTAAAAAAGAACGTACGGATAAGGCCATCACCAGGGCAGCCGGCTCAACGCCCATACCCCGGGCGAAAACCGGCAGAAAGGGGTACACCATGCGGATATTTGTGCTGAGTACCGTCCTGGTCAGCGTGTAGAGGCTGATCTCGGCGTTTATTTTCCATTTCTTCGTGTTCATATCCCAGACATTATACACCTGGATATGCAATAATCCCGATTTTTGAGGTTGTCGGCTTCACAGGCAAGCGTTCTTGTGGTTTTACCTGTTCTTTCAATGAGATATAATCGGGGGGTGGAAATGATCACCCATCGATCTCGAGTCAAGCATCTGGAAGGGAACAGCAGTTTATGCACAGCGAATCCACTAAAATCATCCAAATAAGCCTGGTTGTGATCCTGCTCCTGCTTCTGATCAGCGCCTGTGTTCCCGAACCAGTCCTCGATGAACTTCCGCCTGACCCAACGCCCTTGCTGCCAACCCTTGGCAATCCGCCTACTGCTACCCCCACACAGGTTCCCACCGCTACACCGGTGCCTGTAACCCTGCACCTATCGGAAAAACTTCCATCGGAGTTGATTGCACTGGACGCTTTAAGTGGAGTGGTCATCAGCGGCGACCCCGGCGCTTCCCTGTGGTTTGGATCGGCACTGGAAGCGCCCTCTGGCGAGGTTTTGCAGACCTCAACCCTGGTGTTTGCCCTGGCAGCACCCTTCCCAACCCTGCTGGATGATATCTCTTTGGACGAGTTACAGGCTTACTGGTTGGGGATGACTGTCGGCCGGCTGGACGAAGTGACACGGCTGTACGTGCCGGAACTTCTGTTGCAGGTCCTGGTTGAACGCTGGGGCGCCCCTGGTGAAGCCCGTATCCAAACCTTCCAGGAACCCCCTGAGGTTGCAGCGTTGTGGGAGGACAATGCCTGGATACTGCTCCCCTTTGAGGTGCTGGACTCGCAATTGAAGGTCATCCAGGTGGACGGCTGCTCACCGCTGTTCAAGGATTTTGACCTCGAGAGTTATCCTTTCACGCTTCAGTTTCAGTTAGTGCGCAACGTTCAGGCGGCAAGCATCCCTGCTGATGTGCTAGAACCCCTCCTTGCGGCTATTCAGCCCGGCAACCGCGATCCAGAGATGCTGACCACCCTGGTGATGACGGGGGTGACAGCCCTGGTCAGGGCGACTGCCTACCGCATGGAAATGTATGGCGTCACCTACCCCGGGGAGAAGGTCCGCCACTGGCTGAATGAGGCAGATCTGACCCATATTTCCAATGAGGTCTCATTTTACGAGGACTGTCCCTTTCCCGACCCAACTTCCGAAAAATTGTTTTTCTGCAGCGATCCGAAATATTTAGAGCTGTTTATGGATATCGGCGTGGACATCATCGAGCTGACGGGAAACCACAATAACGATTCATTAATTGTGTACGGTGTGGATGTTGTGCCGTTCACCCTTGACCTGTATGACGAACATGAAATGCTCTATTTTGGCGGCGGGCGGAACCTGGTGGAGGCGAAAACACCTCTGTTGATCACCCATAACGGTAACAAACTGGCGTTTATCGGCTGCAATGCCTTTGGACCGGATTTTGCCTGGGCAACGGATACGGGCGGTGGTTCAGCCCCCTGTGAAGATTACCAGTGGATGGCCGCTGAGATCAGCCGGTTGAGGGATGAAGGCTACCTACCGATCGCTACCTTTCAATACTTTGAAGACTATTACGATTTTGCCGCCGATCACCACAGGCGTGATTTTGGCATCATGGCTGATGCTGGCGCGGTGATCGTCAACGGAAGCCAGTCGCACCGTCCCAAGTCGATGGCCTTTACCCGCGATGCCTTTGTCCACTATGGGTTGGGAAACCTGTTTTTTGACCAGAACTGGTATATCGATATGTACGGTAATGTGGTTGTCCAAACCAGCTGGGAGTTCATTCAGCGCCATACTTTCTATGCCGGGCGCCATTTGAGCGTTGAGCTGCTGACGGCTAAGCTGATCGACTATGCGCAGCCCAGACCAATGACAGAGGAAGAACGCACCTTATTCTTATCCGAAATATTTGCTGCCAGCGGCTGGGATGTGCGCTAATTTCCCACAGGTGACACGAAATTACAAATGCCTGTGAGCAACTTAACCTGTATCCGACCGCTGTCGATCCGCCACCAGCTTTGAGCCAAAAGCTGTCAAGACCTCGAGAGTAACACGCGGGATCACCAATCCCCCCTCACCGCCTGACGATGGCATCGGTCATCCTGGCTACCCGGGTCATCACACCCACGTCGTGCACGCGGATGATGTCCGCGCCGCGATCGATGCACAGCGCCACCGCCGCCGCTGTACCTTCAACGCGTTCCTCAAGCGGCAAATTCAGCGTGTACCCGATGAAGGATTTGCGCGAGGGACCGACCAGCAGGGGGTATCCCAGGGTTTTGATCGCTCCCAGCCGATCGACCAGCTCGAGGTTTTGCTCCACCGTCTTGCCGAAACCGATCCCAGGGTCGAGGATGATGTGCGCATCCGGGACACCTGCCCGGTGTGCCAGGGCGACGCTTTCCAGCAGCTCGCGCTGGATGTCAGCAAGCAGATCATCGTACTCCACACCCACATAACGCCCACCCAGGCGAGCCTGCAGTTCAGCACTGTCCGGCTTCAAGCGGTTGTGCATCAAGACCAGCGGCGCCCCATGCTTTGCAGCTACATCAGCCAGGTTTGGATCGGCGTGCAACCCCCACACATCGTTGACCCAGCGAGCTCCGCTATCCAGGGCTGCCTGTGCTACAACAGCCCGGTAAGTGTCGATGGAAAGCAGGGCATCGGGAAAGGCAGCGTGGATAGCTGTTATCACGGGCAGCACCCGCGCCAGTTCCTCATCAGCATCCACCGGTTGTGACCCTGGACGGGTGCTCTCGCCGCCAATATCGAGGATGTCGGCGCCTTCATGCAGGAACTGTGCTGCCTGGGCGACCGCTGCCTCAACGGCGTCGCTTCCTTTTAAAATCCCGTCCCCTGAAAAACTATCAGGAGTGACGTTGATAATGCCCATGATGAAGGTGCGTGTACCCCAGGGCAGCGGGGCAGATGGATAGGGGTCCATGGTCTATTCTCCGGGTGTAGAGCGGTTCAATCTTCGTCTGGGGCTTCAGCCTGGGCAGGGGCTTCGACCAGCAGGTCAACCCGCTCGATTGGCCCGCCCAGGCTGTACAGGTACAGGGTGAAGGGCAGCTCAGTACCGCCTGACAGCAGCCCAGGGCTGTCCCAGCGCCGGACGGCCACGATGCGCCCCTCAGCATCGAAGGCGGTCGCGTTGACCCAGGCGTAGCGTGCCGCGGGTTGACCCGCAGGCAGGCTCACCCGACCGCGCACCGTCGCCAGGCGGCCATCAGCGTTAAGCTCCAGGGTTTGCTGGGTGATGGTGGCGGGCAGGTAGCGCTGATCGCCAGGCATGACCGGCAGCAGGAAATCCACCCGCGCGTTGACGGTGTACGCATCAGGCAGGGGCGGCTGGATGTAAGCGATCAGGGGCAGGGCGTTCCCATCCGGCAGCAGGTTGAGGGGCATGATGGCGGAAACTTGCAATGTTTCATCGCCGTGGTGCAGGGTAATCACGCCTGAGAGGTTTTCAACCGGCTTACCGGTATTGTTGGTTATCAGCACAAAGCACCACAACCCGCCCTGGGGGTCCGGGTAGCAATCTGGCGGTTGGAGATCGGTGAAAAATGGCGTGGCGGTGGGGGTCAGTTCGACCAACGGCGTGGCCGTGGGGTCGGGTCCGGGGGTGATTGGGATCAACAGGGTGGTGCCGACACCCATAGCACGCGGATTAACCGAGGGGTTGGCGGTCATGATCTGCTGTGGGCTGACATTAAAGCGCCAGCCGACGCTGTAAAAATCATCGCCTTCCAGCACTGCGTAATAGACCGGGGTCATGGTGGGTGTGACCGTCGGCGAGGAAGTGGGGGTGACGTAGTCGGTGGGCAGCGGCGTCGCTGTATGGGTGGATGTGGGATAGGGACGCAGGGTCGAATCGCGCGTGGGGCTGGCTGTGAGGGGCTCGAGTATGGGTGCTGGCGCGCAGGCTGGCAGGGCAATCCCTGCCAGGATGAGAGTCAACAGGCAGACCAGCAGTGTTTTTTGCATGTAAGGATTATACCCGGGAGGGGTGAGATCACTCTGCAAACGAGATGGTTGTCGAGAGCTGTTTTCTCATCTCGCATCGGCAGGTGAAGCGGTTTATCCGTTCCCTTCCTGCTCGGGGATGAGCTGATCTCCCTGGCACAGGGTCCCGCCCGATTCCACGCTTGCATAGCGCACACCGTCAATCAGCGGGCAGGGCAGACCTTCCTGGATCAGGATACACTCGGGGTAACAGCTTTTATCCTCGGGCAGGATGCGGATGGTCACAGCTCCGCAGGTCAGTCGTGCACCCTTTGGGGGCATCCA
>Ga0172382_10001456_pt1 | contig 42327 bp, 33 predicted proteins | sample Leawel138RmetaG_FD_122245 | JGI IMG/M metagenome (GOLD analysis project Ga0172382, IMG submission 122245) | Leachate microbial communities from a municipal landfill in Southern Ontario, Canada - Leachate well 138R metaG | ecosystem: Engineered > Solid waste > Landfill > Unclassified | place...
AAAAAGGCGCGGGATTGCTCCCGCGCCTTTACTTTTGTCTCGTATGCCCCTCAGAAGGAGAAGGTTACACCTGCCAGCGCTTCGATGCCCGGTGCCTCGAAGCCGTGTGCTGGCTCATATCGCTTGTCGAGAAGATTGTTCACCGCCGCCGTGAGCTTCACGCTTTCGTTCAGCTTGTGCGAGGCGGCGACGTTCACGACCGTATAAGGTGTCGGATAGACATAGAAGCCGAAACCGTCGCGAGGGATGTCGCGATAGGGATCGATCCATTGTACGTTGGTCGAGAAAACCGTGCCGCCAACGGGCTCCCAGCTTCCCGTGAAGCCGATCTGGTGACGCGGACGGCGCGTGAAGGCACCGACGACCGTGCCGCCCGTATCCGCCTTGAGTAGCGTCCATGTGTAGTCGATGCGGGCCGTCAGATTGTCCGCAGGCTTCACTTCGATGAAGGCTTCGAGGCCCTTGGTGTCGAATTTGTTGACGTTGAGCGAGGTGGAGTTAAAGGTGATCGGGTCGGTAAAGACAGCGATTGCATCCTCGACTTCGGTATCAAACCAAGTAGCGCCTGTAAGTAGTTTTCTGCTCAGGAATCCCTGCTCAATACCGACTTCCCAGCCCTTGCTCTTTTCCGGCTTGAGGTTTGGGTTGCCTATGTAGAAGCCACCGAAACTGTCCGGCTCGAAGCCGTAGAGCTGATAGAGAGAGGGTGCCTTGAAGGCCGTACCATAGGAGAAGGTAAGGCGCGTATCCGTTTCCGGGTGGTAGTAGCCCGGTGCAATCGTGTAGGTGAACCGGTTATCTACGTCATCCGGCGCGTCGTAGCGGACGTTGACAGTCGCGAAGAGCCGGTCGCCAAATGTCATGTGGTCGCCCGCATAGACGGCGAAAGCCTTGGTCGTATCGTCCGAACTCGGCGAGATGATGAAACCGCCCAGATCGCGGAAGCCGCTCGATTTGTATTTGTCGCGCGTCACGGAGCCGCCAAAGGACAGCATGTGCTCCCGCGAAAGATCGAACGTATTGTCGAGGGCGATCTTGATGGTCTCGCCTTCATAGGTGACATCGCTGAGATAGACCGCGCCGCCAGGGTCGGGCTTGTCCGCCGACTGGGTGACCTGGCGCGTATAGCCGAGAGAGAGGCGGGGCCGCCAGCGCCCGTCCATGAAGCGGCCCGTAAGGTCGCCGGACATGAAGAGGCGGCTCATTTCGTAGTTGCTGTCCATATTTTGATAGACAGGCACGAAACCGGCGGTGGAGCCGTCCTCGTCGGTATCCACATCCGACTTCGTATATTCGAGGAATAGCGAACCGCTGACATGCTCGTCGATCTGCGTGCCGATGCGGCCGGATGTGGAGATCGTTTCCGCCTCGTCGTCCTCGCTGCCGCGCGCGTCGCGGAGTCGGGCAGGCGTGATGTCGTTACCCTCCGTCGCCTCGCGCGCGAGAGAGAAGAAATAATCCGTCTTGCCGAAGCTGCCGCCCGTGCTCGCATAGGTGTTGAGTGTGCCGAGTGTGCCGCCTTCGACGCGCAGTGTGGAACGAGGCTCGCCGCCGCCGGTCTTCGTGATGATGTTGACGACACCGCCGATGGCCTGGCTGCCGTAAAGCGCCGATTGCGGCCCGCGCACCACCTCGATGCGCGCCACATTGTCAAGCGGAACGCCTGCAAGATTGGCCGCGCCGCCCGGCGAGGAGGGGTCGTTGATCGGCATGCCGTTCACGAGCACCAGTGTCTGGTTGGAATTCGCGCCGCGCGTGAAAACGGATGTGAGCGAGCCGCGCGCGCCCGATTCCACGACGTGAAGCCCTGGCACGGACTTCAGTGCGTCGGTCAGATTGCGGTACTGGAATTTCTCTATCTCTTCCGATGTGATGATCGTGTAGCTCGCCGCCACTTCCTTTGTCGGGATCGGCTCAATGCCGCCCGAGATGAGAAGCTCGCCTGTTTCTAGTGTTTCTTCCGCCTGTGCGGGAAGGGCGGCAAGTGCCGCGATAGTCAGGGCCGTGATGGCCCCCCAGCCTGTCATTCTCATGGAATTGACTTCCTGTCTCTCTGGCGCGGCCACCCCGGCCGCCTGGTGCCGCGAGCGGGAGAGAGACAGAAAGGAAACGGATTGCCGAAGGCTCGAAAGACCGCAAGGCAGGCCGCCCTCCCTGGCGACCCCCCCGGCCATGGCAGATGACGAACCCGGTGGCAGGTCTCCTGGCTCGCGGGTCATCGACTTCGTTCCGTCTTCCCGGGATGCCAGCCCCGAAGGACCTGCGCAGCCAGTGACATATTGGAACGGAGCCTCGCCGCTTACAGTTGCGGGGGCAGCCAGGGAATCGGCCCCGATAAGGCCTCACCCTGTTCCCTCTTGCCTCCGGAAACGCCTTTTGGGCGCGCCCGGAACCATCGAGTGGCGCGCATCATAGGGGGGAGAGCAGTCTTGTCAAACGGGAGGGGTATCACGCCTTCGCGCTGGGGCGGGCGGAGACGGAAGCATGCCAGCGGAGCAGATTCGCATGTTCCGGCTTCGGCTCATGCTTCACCCATTTCGCGAAATCCACGCAGACAAGCGCCGTGATATCGGCAAGCGAGAAGCGGCCGGTGGCAATGAAATCCCGGCCTTCGAGACGCGCATTGAGCATATCGAAGAATCGTGTGAGCCGGACGGAGCCCCGCTCGGCAAGCGCGGGGATCTGCTCGAAGTTGACCGGCCCCGGCAAAGCGCGCCCCGTCATGCCTTTGGACGTGTTGCGCAATACTTCCGCAACCGGCATGAAGCCTTCAAACTCGATCCGAGCATTCCAGCCGAGAACGAGACCTTTCTCCTCGGGCGTGGAGCCGAGCAGGGCCGGCTCGGGCTTTACCGCATCCGCCCAGGCCGCAATGCCGATATTCTCGGTGAGAACAACGCCGCTATCGAGCTTCAGGGCGGGCACTGTGCAGGCCGGGTTGATGGCGCGGTAGGCATCGCCAAGCTGTTCGCCTTTCGCGAGATCCACCTGCACCGTCTCATGCGCGATCCCTTTTTCTGCCAGCAGAATGCGCGCGCGGCGCGGGCTGGGAGCGGCAGTGAAATCATAAAGAACCGGGGCCATGCTGTATTTCTCCGCAAAAAAAGAACGGTGCATGGTAGCGAAAAGGGGCAGCGCCTGTCTCGCTATGAACGCCGCTATTTCCGCAATGGCTGGCCGGAAGTGAAGAAGGCTCCCGCGCTGTGACGCGCCGGGAGCCTTTCATTCTCGAAGCTGGTCGGAGTGGCAGGATTCGAACCTGCGACCCCCTCGTCCCGAACGAGGTGCGCTACCAGACTGCGCCACACTCCGCCTCCGCTTCGAGGCGGCGTTATAGCCGCCAAAATCCGGGGCTGCAAGCGCCATCCGGCATGCAGGAGAGGTCAGAGAAAGCTTTGTGTGCCGCCCATGCCGGTTGCACCTCCATTTCTATGTCGGTATGTTCCGCCGCATTTCGTGGCCCCTGTCTGTGGGCCCGTCTGCTGGGGCGTAGCCAAGTGGTAAGGCAGCGGATTTTGATTCCGCCATTCGGAGGTTCGAACCCTCCCGCCCCAGCCAATAAAGCAGCACTCCCCGAATGTGACGGATCGCATAAAGTGCGACTGTCGCACTGTCTGAGGAAAATCACCCAAAAGCTGCAACTAGCTCTCCCGAGTCGGCTAAAAGATGCGACTGCATGCACTTTGGATACCAAAAAGTGCGACCCGCATCGACCATTTGGGGGCATAAGATGCGACTACGATGCTGTGAGTGGCGTGTGGTCTCGGAAAAAGTTTCGCTTCTTTGATCAGGAAACAAGCTTGTTCGGTAGGGCCGGGCGTGAGGTTGGCGACTTGTCCAGCGTCAATGTTGTCAAACGGCCGATTGGGTGAACTCAGAGGTCATTTTCGGAGTCCTGTCTAAACCAAAGCGTGGTAGCCACCAGACGGCGAAGCATTAGTCGAAAGCGGCCAGCCTCAAGAAGATGCATTTCCCATGCTGCCACTGCTCCACTAGGAGAAGCCGGTCAAGAGTGCTCGGGCCGGCAGGAGTTACACCTCTCAATCGTTGCTGCTGGCTGAGTGTCTGAACTGCGCCGATTTCTGCCCTTGGATGACATCTGTCGGGCTGTCCGGAAAATAGACGGCCCGGAGGCGATGCCTGACTACAACACGAACAGCCCAAGACCTTCCACAACCTCCCGCTTCGTAACCTCGGTTCGACTGCGCGCCTTTTCAGTCCCGCTGCGGATCACGTCGAGCACGTAGGCATGGTCTTCGGCCAGTTCGGCGCGCCGTGTTCGGATCGGTCCAATGAGTGCCTGCAAAATGTCGTCGAGGCGACGCTTGATCCTGCCATCTCCCAATCCGCCACGCTGATACTGCGCCTTCATCTCTTCCAGAGTGGCAGGGTCTTCGTCGAAAGCATCAAGGCAGGCAAAGACAACATTCCCCTCCACTTGTCCGGGGTCTTCGATCCGCAGATGGGTGGGGTCGGTAAACATCGCTTTCACCGCTGCCGAGATCGCCTCGGGTGAGGCTGACAGCGCGATCGCGTTGCCGCTGGATTTCGACATTTTCGCTTTCCCGTCCACTCCCGGCAGACGACCGAATTGCGGAATGACAGCTTGCGCTTCCGGCAAGATCGTCTTTCCGGCGGTGGCATTGATGCGGCGCACGATTTCGTTGGTCTGCTCGATTAGCGCGGTCTGATCCTCACCGACCGGCACCACTGTCGCCTTGAAGGCGGTAATGTCGCCGGCTTGCGCCGCCGGGTAGCACAGGAAACCCGCCGGAATGTCGCGTCCGAACCCGCGGGCCCGGATTTCATCCTTGATCGTTGGATTCCGTTCCAGCCGGGAGACGGTCACGAAGTTCAGGTAGAGCATCGAAAGCTCGGCCAGGGCCGGAAGGCCCGATTGCAGGCAGATCGTTGTTTTCGCGGGATCTATCCCTATCGCGAGATAATCCAGCGCGACTTCGATCACGCTGCGCCGCACTTTGTCCGGGTCATGGGCGTTGTCGGTGAGGGCCTGCGTATCGGCCAGAAGCAGGAATTGTTCGTGGCTGTCCTGAAACCGCAGGCGGTTGCGCAACGACCCTGCAAAGTGGCCGATGTGTAGCGGGCCGGTGGTGCGGTCGCCAGTCAGTATTACGGGTTTGGTCATGGGGTATCATCCTCTTGAGATGAGGGGGACGCCGCATGGAAGGATCATCAAAATAAAAGGCCGCCCAATACGGCGGCCCCGGGAATGCAAAGAAACGTCCGGCCGCCCTGTCAGCAGGCCAGCCACCAAAGCTTGGCAATGATCATCGTGCGTTTCATGGATGTCTCCCTAGGCCCTGTGCGGATGCAAGTCAACAAGAAGTCGTGCGAGAACGATCATGAATGACGCTGTTGGGGCAGGAGCGGTAGTGAAACGATGGGTGCAGACAGTATGTCCGCTTTGCGCAAAGCGGTCATCAATTCCAAGCTTCACATCAGGACTTGGATGGTTGGCCGAAACGATAAGACGCACGAGCTTCTCGAAGACGTCGGTCTCTCTGCGTGTCTTCCGGCAACAACGGAACCTGTCGTCACGGCCTTGGGAGAGACCCTCGCGGCCCGCGGGATACCCCGTTGCTCCATCTCCACAGGGCAAGCTCACAGGAGCTTAAAAAAGGCGATGAGGACGAGCGCTCCGCCGACGCCGCCCTCGAGCCCTCGCGTCACACGCTCGACCAGCACAGGCCGCGCGGCGACAAGTTTCATTATGCCCTGCCGCGCAAAGATACTTGCGCAGGCAACGGCGCAAAGCGTCAGCGCCACGCCGATCATCATGACGGCGGCGAAGGCGAGGCCCGCTTCGGGCGCGCCGCGCGAAACGGCATAGGTCATGACGAAGAGCGTCAGCGGACAGGGAACGAGGCCGGCGATCACGCCGACGCTCATGCCTTCGGACGAGGGATGACGCAGGCGCGGCGGCCGGAAGGCGCGCCACAGCATCCAGACCCCGATCAGCCCGAGAAAGCCGCGGCTGATATCCTCGAGCAAGGGCGCGCGGCCGGCACTGCCGAGAACGGCGGAAACCACCGGCAGGGCGAAGAGCACGATCAGAACGGACATGGCGACATGCGTGAGGGAAAGAACCAGCGCCGTCGCGATGCCGCGCACAAGGTCGACGGGCGATCCGGCAAGATAGAGCGCAAGAACGGATTTGCTGTGTCCCGGCATCAGCGCATGAACGGCGCCGAAGGCGATGCCGAGTGGGACGAAGCCTGCAAAGGCAAGCCAGCCACCCTCGCCTGCAAAGATCCGGATTTCGCCGGCGAGCACGCGATATATCTCCTGCTGAAGGGTAGCGATCTCCTGAAACAAGTCCGGTCACCCCAGATTGATGGCTGTCGCGGCAAGGACGATGTAACGCAAGGTCTTGGCAATGGCGACCAGCGCAAGGAAGGTCGGAAAAGGTTCCCGGAGGATGCCGGCGACGAGCGTCAGCGGATCGCCGACGATCGGCATCCAGCTCAGGAGCAGCGACCATCTCCCGTAGCGGCGATACCAGCCGCTTGCCTGTTCGATCTTCGCCGCGCTGACCGGAAACCACGGCCGGGCGTCGAGATGCATGAAAGCTCTTCCAAGCCCCCAATTGACCGCCGAGCCGAGAATGTTTCCGGCGCTGGCGACCGCGACCAGTGCCCAGACCGGATACGTCTCCGTCATCAGAAGGCCGACAAGAACGGCTTCCGACTGCATCGGCAGGAGCGTCGCCGCAACGAACGCGCTCAGGAACAATCCCGCATAAGCGGCCAGATCGAGCATTCGACAATGCCTTCCTTCCGCGCCGCCAAATTCAGTCCGGCCGGGGCCAGTTGCGATGGTTGCTGTCTATCACAAAGGGATGCGCATGATGGAAGCCATGCCTGGTGCGGGCAGCATCGGCGATATGCGGATCGCCGTCATCGAGCGATCGATGTTCATGCTCGATCGTGTCGGGGTCGTGCCGGGGCCACAGGCCTGCCGCGGCAACAGCCGCTCCCGCAGCGATCAGGGCGAGCACGGCGGATGTGGCGGGCAACCCGGCTGCCGCGCCGAGCCAGCCCGCGAGCGGATAGGTGATGAGCCAGCAGGCATGCGAGAGGGCGAACTGCGCGGCGAACAGGGCCGGCCGGTCTTCCGGCGCGGCGGATCGCCGGAGCAAGCGTCCGGCGGGGGTCTGCGCAATGCCGTAGCCGAGACCGAGCCCGGCCCATAGCGGCAACAGCCAGCCATAGCCCGGCACGAAGACCGCGCCCAGAAGGCCGAAAATGAGCAGACCGGCGCCTGCGAGCATGACGGTCCGATCCGCGACCTTGTCCAGAAGGCGCGGCAGGACCAGGGCAGCAACCATCGAACCGCCACCGAATGCCGCAAGGGCGAGCGCTGTCCATTGTTGCGCAAGGCCGAATTCCGATTGAACCAGCACGACGGTATTGACGATGACCATGGCGCCGCCTGCGGCGACTGCAAGGTTCAACGCGAGCAGTCCGCGCAGACGCGGCGTGGCGAGATAGATGCGAAGACCGAGCATGGTCCTCTCATATATTCCGCGATATTCGGGCCGCTGCGGACCCGGCAGGACCACGGTCACCACCAGCACCGCCGAAGCGACAAAGCCCAACGACGTTCCGGCAAACAGTCCATGAAAGCTGATGACGGTCAGAAGCGCCGCCGCGGCCATGGGGCTGAGAAGACTCTCCAGATCATAGGCGAGGCGAGACAGGGAAAGCGCTCGCGTGTAGTCCCGTTCGTCCGGAAGCACATCGGGGATGGTCGCCTGAAAGGTCGGTGTGAAAGCCGCCGATGCCGATTGCAGAAGGAAAATCAGCACATAGACCTGCCAGATCTCCGTGACGAAAGGGAGCCCCAGGACAATCACGGCGCGCACCAGATCCAGGCATACAAGCAGAGCGCGTCGCGGCACATGCGCCGCGAAGGCTGTCGCGATTGGGGCAATCCCGACATAGGCGGCCATCTTGATGGCGAGCGCAGTCCCGAGCACGGCGCCTGCCTCGGCACCGGCAAGCTCATAGGCAAGAAGGCCAAGCGCCACGGTTGCAAGGCCGGTGCCGATCAGGGAGAGCGCCTGCGCGGCGAACAGATGCCTGTAGGTTCTTTGTCCAAGTATTCCAAGCATGGCGCTATCCGAATGGAAATTTCATATGTTCCGGCAAGGATGTTCTTCCTTCTTTCATCGGACGGACGTCCCCATCGGGTTTCATGCGGGCCCGATCATGGCGCGCCGGTCCGTCGCTCTTCCCTCCCGTGCACAAGCCGGTAGAGCGCGGGCAGCACCAGCAGCGTCAGTATCGTCGAGGACAAGATGCCCCCGATGACGACGGTCGCGAGCGGCCGCTGGACCTCGGCGCCAGCGCCGACATTGAAGGCCATCGGCACAAAGCCGAGACTGGCAACGAGCGCGGTCATCAGCACCGGCCGCAAGCGTGTCAGCGCGCCGTCGCGGATTGCGGCGTCGAGACCGACGCCGTCGGCGCGAAGCTGGCGGATGAAACTGAGCATCACCAGACCGTTGAGCACGGCAACGCCCGACAGGGCGATGAAGCCGACGCCCGCCGAGATCGAGAGCGGCAGGCCGCGCAACAGCAAGGCCGCGACGCCGCCGGTCAGCGCCAGCGGCACGCCGGAAAAGACGATCGCGACGTCCCGCCATGACCGAAACAGGGCGTAGAGCAAGCCGAGAATGAGCAGCAGGGCGGCCGGCACGACCAGTTGCAAGCGCTGCGCGGCCGATATGAGCTGTTCGAATGTGCCGCCATAGCTGACCCAGTAGCCGGACGGGATCTCGACTTCCACCTCCATGCGGTCGCGCAACTCGCTCACGAAGGAGCCGAGATCGCGGCCGCGGACATTGGCGGTGACGACGACCCTTCGCTTGCCGTCCTCGCGGCTGATCTGGTTGGGACCGATCACGATCTCGATGGCCGCCAGATTTTCGAGCGGCACGAATTCGCGCGGGCCCTGCCCCGACAGCGGCAGCGGCACGCGCAAGCGTCCGATCCGGTCGACATCGCGCCGCAGGTCCTCGGGCAGGCGCACGACAATGTCGAACCGCCTGTCGCCGTCGAATATCTGTCCGGCGGTCCGGCCGCCGAGCGATATCGAAACGACGTCCTGAAGATCGCCGACATTGAGACCGTAGCGCGCCAGCGCCGCGCGATCGGGCGTGATCTGCAACACCGGCAAGCCTGTGATCTGCTCGATGCCGATATCGGCGGCGCCGGGGATGCCGCTCACCACGCCCTCGGCGGCCTCGCCGAGACGCAGCAATTCATCGAGATCGTCGCCGAATATCTTGACCGCGACATCCGCCCGGACGCCGGACAGAAGCTCGTTGAAGCGCATCTGGATCGGCTGGGTGAATTCGTAATTGTTGCCCGGCACGGCCTCGGCGGCCGCCTGCATTTCCGCCACGAGCTGCGCGCGCGGCTTTCGCGGGTCCGGCCATTCGCTGCGATCCTTCAGCATGATGAAGGTGTCGGCGACCGAGGGCGGCATCGGATCGGTCGCCACTTCCGCGGTGCCGATCTTGGTCACGATCCGTTCAACCTCCGGAAAGGGCGCGAGTTGCGCCTCGAGCGCCTGCTGCATCGCGATCGCCTGGCTGAGGCTCGTTCCCGGAATGCGCAAGGCATGGAGCGCGATATCGCCCTCGTCGAGATTGGGGATGAATTCCGAGCCCATCCGGCTCGCCGCCAGCGCCGACAGGACCACCAGGACGACAGCGCCGGCGATCATCGAGAGACGGAATTTCAGGGCCGCATCGAGGACCGGGGCGTAGAGCCGCCGCGCCCAGCCCATCAACCGGCTGTCCTTTTCCTCGACCTTTCCGGTCACGAACATGGCAATGGCCGCCGGGACGAAGGTCAGCGACAGCAGCAGCGCGGCCGTCAACGCCATGACGACGGTGATCGCCATCGGATGGAACATCTTTCCCTCGACGCCGGTGAGCGCGAAGACCGGGACATAGACAAGGGTGATGATCGTCACGCCGAACAGCGACGGCCGGATGACCTCGCTGGCGGCGGATGCCGTCAGCGCAAACCGCTCGTCGCGGTCGAGCAGCCGCCCCAGGCGGCGCTGCGCTTCGCCCAGCCGGCGCAGGCAGTTCTCGACGATGATGACCGCGCCGTCGACAATCAGCCCGAAATCGAGCGCGCCGAGGCTCATCAGATTGCCGGAAACTTTCGACTGGACCATGCCGGTGACCGTCAACAGCATCGAGAAGGGAATGACGGCGGCCGTGATCAGGGCCGCGCGGATGTTGCCGAGCAGCAGGAAGAGCACCACGATGACCAGCAGCGCGCCCTCCAGAAGGTTCTTCTCCACCGTCCGGATCGTGCGTTCGACGAGGTCGGTGCGGTCATAGACCGCGACAGCCGCGACCCCGGGCGGCAGGGCTTTCGCCGCCTCCGCGAGACGCGCGGCCGCGGCGCGCGCCACGACGCGGCTGTTCTCGCCCGCCAGCATGAAGACCGTCCCGAGAACCACCTCGCGGCCGTTCTCGGTTGCCGCCCCCGTTCGCAATTCCTCGCCCGTATCGACGCCGGCAATATCGGCGATGCGGATCGGCACACCGGCGCGATGGGCGACGACGATCTGCTGCAGATCCCCGATCGCCGATGCCTGGCCGGGAATGCGGATCAGATATTGCTCGCCGTAGCGTTCCACATAGCCGGCGCCGACATTGGCGTTGTTGGCCTCGAGCGCGGCGACGACCTCGCTCATCGTCAGGCCATAGGCCGACAACCGGTCCGGATGGGGCGTCACATGATACTGGCGCACGAAACCGCCGATGCTGTTGACCTCGGTGACGCCCGGCGTGTTCCTGAGTTGCGGGCGGATGACCCAGTCCTGCAACGTTCTCAAGTCTTCGGGCGTGTAGGCGGTGCCGTCCGGTTTGCGCGCGTCGGGATCCGCCTCCAGCGTGTACATGAAGATCTCGCCGAGACCCGTCGCGATGGGGCCCATTTCCGGGCTGATGCCTTCCGGCAACTGGCTGCGCGCGCCTTGCAGCCGTTCGTTGACGAGCTGGCGGGCGAAATAGATGTCGGTGCCGTCGGCGAAGACGGCCGTGACCTGGCTCAGTCCGTAGCGGGAAATCGAGCGCGTGTAGTGCAGGCCGGGCAGGCCCGCAATGGCCGTTTCGACCGGAAAGGTGATGCGTTGCTCCGCTTCGAGCGGCGTGAAGCCCGGCGCCTCGGTATTGATCTGGACCTGGACGTTGGTGATGTCGGGCGTGGCGTCGATCGGCAGATGCTGGAAGCTCCAGACGCCGATGGCCGCGGAAAGCAGAACAAGCGCCAGCACCCCCCAGCGAAAGCGTATGGAGCCGGCGATGATGCGTTCGAGAAGCGGCGCGCGCGGCGCTTCCGGGCCGGTGTGTGCATCAATGGTCATGGCTGGCTCCCGACTTCTCGATATCGGCGCGGATCAGGAGTGCGCCGTCCGTCACATATTCCGTGCCGGGTTCGAGCCCGCCCAGAACCTCGGTCCATTCGGGTGTGCGCCGCCCGAGTTCAAGCATCCGCACCTCGTAGGTGTCGCCGACCCTCGCATAGACGACGGTGAAGTCGCGGAAGCGCTGCAGCGCGCGGGTGCGGACGGCAAGCGGCACCGCCTCCGACGCCACCTCGACGGCGCCTTCCACGCTCATGCCGGGACGGAAATGCGCCGCCGCCGACGGCGGCAGGGCGACATGGGCAACAAGTGCCTGGCTGTTGCCGTCGGCGGCGGGCAGCACGACTTCGACCTTGCCCGTCGTCCGGGCCTCGTTCGAGAGACCCCGAATGTCAGCGGTCTGACCAACCCGGATCCTTTCGGCATCACGGGGATAGACAACAAGCTCGGCGTGAAGCCGGGTCGGATCGGCAACGACAAGCATTGGACGGTCGCCCGCCAGATCGCCGGTATTGGCGGTTTTCGCGACGACCACGCCGTTCATCGGTGCGAGGACCGCATAGGCCCGAAGGCTGTGACTGGCCTCGATGCGGGCGAGAACCTGTCCCGCGCGCACCGCCTGCCCCAGTTCGGCCCGCATTTCCAGGATGCGGCCGGGATATTGAGCGCGAATCTCGTTCCGGCCTTCCGGCACGATTTCGATCCGTCCCGCAAGATCGACGAGATGGCTTACGGTTGCGGGACCGGCGATTTCGGTTTCGATTCCGCCGGCGCGGGCGGCTTCCGTCGGAATGATCGTTCGTCCCTCATAGGAATCGTAGGACCACGCATATTCACGGCCATCTTCGACCGCACGGACGCGCACATCGAAGGAATGCGGCTCGACGACGACGCCGTCGCCGCGCAAATAGTCTTCCTGCGGCGCGAATTCGAAGCGGTCGACCCGCCCGCCGAGACGGTGCAGTTCGATCCCGAGATCGACATCGGCCGGGGCGACCGGCTTGTCCGCCCGGAAGGCGTAGACACGGAACTCCGGATCGGCGCCATCCTCGTAAATGGTGATCTCCAGCGCGAAATCATCGTCGCGGAGCATCCGGCCGCGATGGGGACCACGTTCATATTCCTGATCCGCCGAGATTTCGTCGTGGCCATGGCCGGCAGAAGGAGAATCGTCGCAGCCCGCCATCAGTGCGAGCGTTGCGAACGCCGCCAGCAGGCGGCCGACAAGGGCATGAGTCATTGCTTGTGCTCTGTATTGGAAAGGAGGGAAACATGGCTGTCGCTCAGGCGATCGAGGCGCGCGCCATCGAGATGAAAACGGCGGAGCAGTTCGATCCGGCGGGACCGGGCTTCGGTCAGGGCGCGGTGGGCTTCCGTTACCTCGAGAAGCGTGAAAGCGGTGCCGCCCCGGTTGAATCCTTCGCGGACCAGCGCAACCGCCCGTTCGAGCCGGGGAAGGACCTCGGCATCGAGCCGTCCGATTTCATCGGCACCGGCGGATCGCGCGACGGTCAGGCGATCGATCTCCCGCTGCCGCCTGTTCCGTGCCGCAGCGATATCGATCTCCGCCGCCAGTTGTTCGGCCTGGGCCCGCTCGATATTGCCCCGGTTGGTGTCGTAAACACCGAGAGGGATCGAAACCCCGAAGACAACCGCAACATCGTCATCGGCCGAGAAGTGACGAAGTCCCGCGCGCAGGGAAACATCCTGGACGCTATTGGCCCTCTCAAAACGGACACGCGCGGCCGCCGTCTCACGCGCCGCCGCCAGAAGCGCAAGATCCGCAGAATCATCGTCGCGCGCCTCGCGCGCCGCGAGCCGGGTGAACTCGGTCTCATCGAGGCGGAAATCCCCGTCCCCGCCCCAATAGGAGGCGAGCGTCGCGCGGGCCGCCCGCGCGCTCCGGGCTGCCTGTTCGCTGTCGATCTGCGCCTGAGAGAGCGTTGCAAGGACGCGCTCATGCACGAACTGCGGATCGAGCGCCCGCTCGGCGCGGCGCCGAAACTCGCCTTCCAACTGTTTGACCGCCGCGAGACGGTCGTCCGCAAGCGCCGCCGCTGCCTGCGCTGCAAGGGCTTCGACCCAGGCGGCCTGCACGTCGGCTGCCAGATCGAGAAGATTGGCGATCCTTCGCCTTTCCGCCAGCGCCAGTTCCGCCCCGGCGATAGCCGTTCGGGCCTTTCTTTTGCCGCCACGTTCCCACAGCTCCTCGTAATAGAGCGTGGTCGACGTCTCATCGAAACGCGAATAATTGCCCGATCCCCCAAAATCCTCCATTTCGACACCGAGAACCGGATTGGGTCGCGTGCCCGCCTGGTCGAGATGTGCCTCGGCAGCCCGTATACGTGCGGCACCGGCTCTCGCCGTCGGGTCGAAGTCGATCGTCCGTGCGAGAACATCGGACAAGGTCAGCGTTTGAGGCTGTGCGTTGACGTCGGTCGCCGGGAACAGGGCGAGAAAGGCAATACCGAACGGCAACACAAGCCGGGAGAGCGCCAGACGGCGCGCGTCGCGGAGGAGTGGCATGATATGATCTCACAGACAGACATGAATCGGCCCGCGTCCGGAGACGCGGGTGTTCAAACGCTGATCGGGAGATGTTTCGGAGGGCGTTCGGGACCGTGGTTCGGCATATCGGAAAAGGCGTGATCCGGTCTTATCGCTAACCCGTCCTCGTTCCGATCAATGCAAATGCCCGCGTCGATCCAGAGGGGCAAATTTGGTTGTCCGTCCCCATGGTGATTATGTCCGGGGCCTGCTGTGCCATCGCGGTCCGCCTTGTCGCCGCCCGCGTCAATTCCGGCAAAGGAAGCAGTATGCTGATCGACCGGATGATGATCGTGCTCGCCCGCTGCGTCCCGCTGATGCTCCAGTTCGTGCAAGGCCTGCACGGTGGACGCCGCTGAAAAAGTGGCCATCAAGACGATGCACAGCATCGTCAAGGCGGCTTTCAGCGGGGAATGGCGGCGCGTCATCCGGTGATCCTATGGATGAAGAGCAAAGATGGCAAGGTTACGTAGTCGGCCATCGAAAGTCTCAAAGGCGAGTTCCGGGATGTCGAGCGTTTCGCTCATTCCGGCCCGACGGTCTGGGCCAAGAGTGTCTCTTCAGTTAAGGCAGTATAACAGGGCCTCGGCGCAGGGCCGAAGTCGGGTTGGGCGGGGCGGCAGGAGGCAAGACTTATGTCCACCTCACCTGCCGATACATCGTCCAATAGACCGCATCCATGGAACAAAGGTCGATTGGTCGGACAGAAGCGCCCGCTCGCCCCAAAGCACGTGTGGTCGATCAGGGTTCGCCTCGAAATGGCTGACGATCGACGCGGGCTCGCCCTCTTCAATCTCGCAATCGACAGCAAGCTTAGGGCGTGTGACCTTGTCACTTTGAGGGTGAAAGATATTTTCGTTGGGGGACAAGCGCGCCAACGTGCCACAGTGGTCCAGCGAAAGACCGGGCGACCAGTTCAGTTTGAAATAACAGATGTTACCCGCGCTTCACTTGAGGCCTGGCTTCAGAATCTGCCTATGTCTTCCAATGAATTTCTGTTTCCATCTCGAAGTCGCAGCGCGCTTCACCTCTCAACTCGCCAATATGCGCGTATCGTTGGTACTTGGATCGCTTCGGTCGGCCTCGACCCGTCTGCGTACGGAACGCACTCGATGCGCAGGACCAAGGCAGCACAGATCTATCGCAAGACAGGAAATTTGAGAGCAGTTCAGCTGCTTCTGGGCCACACGAAGTTGGAAAGCACCGTCCGATATTTGGGTATCGAGGTTGATGATGCGCTTAAGATCGCGGAATCGATAGAACTGTAAATCTGGTGCGGGAACGACGGTTATTTCGCTCCCGCACCGAAATAGTTCATACGGCGATCGTTCGTAGGCCGAAATTGAACGTCCGCTCTTGGCGCTAACGCTACATTATTGCTGCCGGACCCTCGATTGCAGCTTCTGATATGAAGCAGGCCGCAAGATCAGGTCGAGCGCACTAACCTATGAAGGATTTGAGCGAGTCGCCTTTTGTTTCAAAGACTTGGAATGTGTTGTGTGCTCGCCCGTGCAGTAACAGACATGATCTTGGGTAGTAGGACCTGTCTCTTGTCCGTGACGCTGCGGCAAACCGCCCTTGTGCGATTTGCTGCTTGACCTTCCCATGGCGGAAGGTCTCACTATAAAAAGATGAAACGGTTCCGGGCCCATATATCGGCTTTGTACATTCTGAGCGTGGTCTTCATCGCGCTCGGTCACTGCTGGTCCGCGTCCCCGGCCAACGCCGCCCCGGCGCCGGCGGCGTCCGCCTCTCACAGCCACGATGAAGCCGTTGCACACAAGGCGCATGGGCAGCCGGATGGCATCTCCGCCGAAGGCTGTCTTGACGACGAAACCGCCTGCGCCATCGCGTTCTCGTCGCCGGCGCTGCTGTCTGCTTTGGCGGCGGCGCCCGATCCGGTGTCGAAAAGCGTCGTATTGCCGTCGGTGGCAACGCTGGCTTTCGCGGCACCTTCGGGCGTCTATACCGCGCGCGGGCCGCCGGACCGACGAACGCATTCCCTTCACAGCTATGCCGAAGCCTTCGCCCGCACCGGACGACTGCTGATCTAGAGCCGCCATTCTCTGGAACGGGACGCCTGTGCGTCCTCTTTGCCATTGGATGGAGTGCTTCGCGATGTTTCCGAAAATTTTTACCGACCCTGCGCGTCTCCTGCGTGGACGGACTATTTCCATCCTGGGCGCCGCCCTGCTCTGGGCGCTGCCCGGCGCCGGCCCGGCTGTCGCCGGTGAATATGACCTCACGGTCGAGACCGCGCATGTCGAGATCGGCGGCCGGATGGTCGAGAAGATGACGATCAACGGCGGCGTTCCGGGCCCGACCTTGCGCCTGCGCGAAGGCGAGGATGCGACGATTACCGTCACCAACAAGACCGATGAAGCAACCTCGGTACACTGGCACGGCATTCTTCTGCCCGGCATCATGGACGGCGCACCGGGCTTCAACGGCTTCATGGGGATCGCGCCTGGGGCATCCTATACCTACACTTTTCCCATCCGTCAGAGCGGCACCTATTGGTATCACAGCCATTCGGGCACGCAGGACCAGACGGTGCTCGGCGCGATTGTCATTGAACCGGCAAAGCCCACGCCCTTCAGCACCGACCGCGATTACGTCGTCCTTCTCGGCGACGCCACGCCCGAGGATTCCGATCGGGTCCTGCGCAATCTCAAGGCCGATCCGGGCTACTACAACTACAGCAAGCGCACGCTCCTCGACTTCTTCGCCGATGTCGGCAGAGAGGGCGTCGGCGCCACCGTCCAGGACCGTCTCGACTGGGGCGCCATGCGGATGGATCCGACCGACCTCGCCGATGTCACGGGTTACTCTTTCCTCGTCAACGGCAAGGCGCCCGAACGGAACGAGACCTTTCTCTTTCGCAAGGGCGAGCGCATTCGCTTGCGCCTGATCAACGGCGCAGCGATGACGTTCTTCGATGTGCGGATTCCCGGCCTTAAAATGACCGTCGTCGCGGCGGACGGCAATGATGTGAACCCGGTGCCGGTCGACGAACTCAGGATCGGCGTCGCCGAGCGTTACGACGTCATCGTCGAGCCGAAGGAGGATATGCCTTACACGCTATTCGCGGAGTCGATCGACCGCGCGGGTTACGCGCGCGCGACGCTCGCGACGTCGGAAGGTGAGGCGGGGCCGATCCCCGAGCGGCGTCCCCGCGCGCTCCTCAGTATGGCCGATATGGGTATGGCGCATGAGGGGCACGACATGGGAGCAATGGATTCCGGTTCGACCGACTCCGGCACCACGAACGCCGGCGCCATGGACCACAGCACCATGGATCACAGCGCCATGGGGCATGCCTCCGCAAGCAACGTCGCGGAAACGGACGCGCCCGAAACCGGGCCGGTCGGCTGGGCTTCGGGCTTTCCGCCGGACGCGAAAGTGCTGGCTTACAGCGACTTGCGCGCGCTTCGCCCCAACGTCGACAACAGCGAGCCGACCCGCACCATCGAAATGCGCCTCACGGGCAACATGGAGCGTTATGTCTGGACGCTCGACGATGCACGCCTCGCCGAGGCGCGGCCGGTCCGGGTGCGCTATGGCGAGCGCGTTCGTCTCACCTTCGTCAATGAAACGATGATGGCGCATCCGATGCATCTGCACGGCATGTTCTTCGAGCTCGAAACCGGCAGCAAGGATCGCCGGCCCTTGAAGGACACCGTCATCGTGCCACCGGGTCAGTCGGTCTCGGTTGTGTTGACGGCGCGCGAGGTCGGCGGCTGGCCGCTGCACTGCCATCTGCTCTACCACATGGTCTCGGGCATGATGACGACCTTCATCGTCGAGCCGCCGGAGACAGCCGATAACGCAATCACGCCGGATGGCGCGGTCGTGCCGATCGGCGTCACGAAAGACGGCACGGCGCACGGGTCGCATGCTGGCCATGGGAGCATGTGATGAAGAACATTCTTGTCCCCACGCTCGCGCTCACCCTCGCCATCGCCATCCCCGCTTTCGCCCGCGCCGAAGAGCCGGCAGTGCTACACGACGATCACGGCCCCGATCTTTTCAACATGATCAAGCTGGAGGTCGATTATGCCGACAGGCATGGCGGCCTCTGGAACGGCAATCTCGATGGCTGGATCGGCGGCGATGTCGAGCGTCTCTGGATCAGGGCCGAAGGCGAGATCGCCGACGGCGATGTCGAGAAAGCGGAAGCCCAGCTCTTCTACGGCCGGAATGTCCATCCCTTCTGGGACCTGCTGGTCGGCATCCGGCAGGATTTCGAGCCGCGCGGTGAAACATATCTCGCTGCCGGCGTCGTCGGCCTCGCGCCTTACTTCTTCGAAACGGAAGCGACCGCTTTCCTTTCGACGGAAGGCGATCTGTCGGCGCGATTCGAACAGAGCTTCGATCTTCCGATCACGCAGAAACTGATCGCCGAACCGCATGTCGAGCTGAACCTCTTCGCGCAGGATGTCCCCGAACGGGGCGTCGGCGCCGGCTTCAGCAGCATCGAGGTGGGTCTTCAGCTTCGCTACGAAATTGTTCGGAAATTCGCGCCCTATGTCGATCTCGTCTGGGAGCGCGATCTTGGCAAAACGGCATCGATCACCCGCGCCGCCGGTGACGATGTCGAGGACACGACCTTGCGCATCGGTGTGAGAGCCTGGTTCTGAAGGCGCGAGGACGGCGAAACGGGATCGGTGCGGCGACGCATCGTTCAACCTTCAAGAAGCTGTAAAAATGAAACACGCAATCAACCCTCAAGGAGCTGTAACAATGAAACGCACAATCCGGAAATCGTTTTTGATGGCGGCGGCCCTCGGTCTGTTGACGGGCCCGGCGGTCGCTTCGGAAAAGGGTCACGACCACGGATCGATGCCGGGCATGGCCCATGACATGACGGACATGATGAGCGAGATGGACCGGCAGATGGCCGACACCTCGGCCTTCGGCCACCGGGGTGAGCCCGCGCAAGTCACAAGGACCGTCGAGATCGAAGCTGCCGATATCAGGTTCGGCACAACCGAGCTGAGGTTCAATGTCGGCGAGACGGTGCGTTTCGTGATCGTCAACAATGGCGAACAGCCGCATGAGTTCACGCTCGGCGACACGGCCTATCAGGAAATGGCGCGCGAGATGATGAGGCACATGACCGAGATGGGAATGGACCCGGTCTCGCCGGAACATGCGGCGATGCACGCCGCGGCCGGCAACACTGTCACGCTCGATGCTGGCGAAACGAAGGAGCTCGTCTGGGCTTTCACCAAGGCGGGAACCTTCGAATTTTCCTGCAACCTGATCGGTCATTCCGAGGTCGGCATGAAAGGCCGGATCGTCGTGAGCTGAGATTTCAGGCTTGAACGAGATCCATTCGGGACCGACGCCATATCGACGGTGTCGAGACAAAAAGGAGAGTGGCTATGGACAAGACAGGACGTATTGCCATCGTTCCATTGGGGATGACCCTCGGGACGTTCCTCGTCGTTACCTACATTCTGTGCGTGCTCTTCGGTCTTCTGGTGTCGGATCCCGGCATGCACCGGCTTCTGTCCGACCTGTTGCCCGGTTTCACCTGGATCACATGGCCGAGCTTCTTCATCGGCCTTGTATGGGCCTTCGTCTTCGGCTGGTACATCGCGGTCGTCTTCGCGCCGATCCATAATTTCTTCATCGGCTTCGGCCGCAAGTCGGGGAATGCGTGAAAATGTCGAAGCCTGACAGCACAGCCGCCGCTTCTTCGGGCGACAGGGAACAAACGGCGGCAAATCGCACGGCCCGCCTCGTCGTCCCCGGCATGGGCAGCGATCATTGTGCCGGGCTTGTCTCCACTTCGCTGAAGCGGCTCGACGGCGTCGCGGATGTCGGCACCAACATCGCCAATCACCGCGTGACGGTCCGCTTCGACCCGGCGCGAACCGACACGTCAAGCCTTCGCGCCGCCGTCGAACGTGCCGGCTACGAAGTTGCGGCGCTTGACGAGGCGAAACCCGCCTCGGCAGCCGACGAAGGCGCTGTCGAGGACCGCTACCTTGCCCAGGCTTCGAAACGGCTCTGGATCGCCGCCGTCCCGACATCGGTAATCATGCTGATCATGGCGCCGCACATGTTCTGGCAGCCGATCCCGTTCTACCTGGCGATCGTGGCCGTTCTCGCCTTCCCGGTGGTGTTTCTCTATGGCGGCTTCGCCACCCATCGCTCGGCCTGGCTTTCGCTGACCAACCGCACCGCCAACATGGACGTGCTGATCTCGATGGGCAGCCTGCCGCCCTATCTGATCGGCCTTGTCGGTTTTTTCTATCCGATGACTTCCTTCATCGAGATGGCGGCCACCATCATGACCTTTCACATGCTGGGCCGCTATCTGGAGACGCGCGCCAAGGGCCGCGCCAGTCAGGCGATCAAGCGGTTGATCACCATGGGCGCCAAGACCGCCACGGTACTGCGCGATGAAGCCGAGATCGAGGTGCCCGTTGCCGAGTTGCAGACGGGCGACATCATGGTGGTGCGGCCGGGCGCCAAGGTCCCGACCGACGGCGAGATTGTCGAAGGCGCAAGCCATCTCGACGAGTCGATTGCGACGGGGGAGTCCGTGCCGGTCGAGAAGGGGCCGGGCGATCCCGTCATCGGCGCCACCATCAACAAGGAAGGCATGCTGAAGATCCGCGCCACGAAGATCGGCGCCGACACCTTCCTGTCGCAGGTCATCCGTCTGGTCGAAGAGGCGCAGGGCTCGAAAGTGCCGATCCAGGAATTCGCCGACCGGCTGACGGCGCGCTTCGTCCCGGCGGTCATCCTGATCAGCCTCGGCAGCCTCGCGATGTGGCTCTTCTTCAGCGAGAGCCTGCGGCCGATCCTCTTCTGGGGTGCTGCCTTCCTGCCCTGGGTCAATCCCGAATTGTCGCCGCTGATGGTCGGCATTCTCTCCGCCGTCGCGGTCCTCGTCATCGCCTGCCCCTGTGCGCTGGGCCTGGCGACGCCGACGGCGATCATGGTGGGTTCGGGGCTCGGCGCCGAGCGCGGCGTGCTGATCCGTTCCGGCGAGGCGATCCAGACCCTGAAGGACATCAGGGCGGTTGTGCTCGACAAGACCGGCACCATCACCCGCGGCCAGCCCGCGCTGACCGATGTCGTGGCGGCCGACGGTTTCGTCGAAGATGAGGTGCTTTCCGCCGCGGCCTCTGTGGAGGCGGGCTCCGAACATCCGCTGGGTCAGGCCATGGTTACCGGTGCGCGCGACCGGGGCATCGATGTTCCGAAGGTCGAGGGCTTCACGGCGCATGTCGCACGCGGCGTCGAGGGCCGCGTCGGCGGCAGGCACGTGCGCGTCGGCAACCGCCGCTATCTCGGCGAAGCCGGAATCGACATTGCGGCGCTCGAAACGCAGCTGGCCGAACTTGAAACCACCGGCAAGAGCGCCGTGCTGGTGGCCATCGGCGATCGCGCGGCTGGAATCGTCGCGGTGGCCGACACCGTCAAGGAGGACTCGGCCGCCGCCATTTCCACCCTGCTGCAAATGGGCATCCATGTGGTGATGATCACCGGCGACAATGAGCGCACTGCGCGTTACGTCGCCCGCCAGGTTGGCATCGAGGAGGTGATGGCGGCCGTCCTGCCCGAGGGCAAGGTCGACGCCATTCGGGCGCTTCAGGAAAAATATGGCGACAAGGTCGCGATGGTCGGCGACGGCATCAACGACGCGCCGGCGCTGAAACAGGCCAATGTCGGCATCGCCATCGGCGCCGGCGCCGATGTCGCCATCGAGGCCGCCGATGTAACGCTGGTCGGTGGCGAGTTGACGAAGGTCGTCGAAGCGATCCGCTTGTCGAAGGCGACCTTCCGCAAGATCGTCGAAAACCTCTTCTGGGCCTGGTTCTACAATGTCGCGGCGATCCCGATTGCCGCCCTCGGTCTGCTGCATCCGATGATCGGCGTCGTCGCGATGACGGCCAGTTCGCTTTCAGTTATCGGCAATTCGCTGTTGCTGAAACGCGCGAAGCTCGGGCTCGACAAATGATCGCGCTGTATGAAAAGGAACTCATCTCATGACCATCCGACGCGATGACAGGAATGTCTTCTGGCGCTCGCCCGCGGGATTGACGCTCGGCGTCTTCCTCGTGGTCGCGGGGCTCTTTCTGGTGCTTGAACACGGCGCGCATCTTCTGGGCGCATGGCCGCTCCTGTTCCTGCTGCTGTGCGGCGGCATGCATTTCTTCATGCATCGCGGTCACGGCGGCCACGGCTCCCATGGCGGTCATGGCCGCCGCGACCGCGACGGAGGACCGGGCGATGAACGGTGACGCGCCGGCCTATGGCCTCTGGTTTCTGGCCGCCGTCAATGCGGCGGTCTTCATCCTCTTCGCCTTCAGCTTTTTCAAACCGAAAACACCGCGCGACTGGCGCTCGCTGGGCGCTTTCTCGGCCTTTGTCGTCGCGCTGTTTGCGGAAATGTACGGCTTTCCGCTGACGCTTTATCTGCTGGCGGGCTGGGCTGGTAATCAATTCCCCGCCCTCGATCCCTTCTCCCACGATGCGGGACATCTCTGGCCGGCGCTTTTCGGCTGGTCCATGAACCCGCATTGGAGCCCGTTCCATCTGCTGAGCTTCGTGCTGATCGGCGGCGGCTTCGTGCTGATCGCGGCCGCCTGGCGCCGGCTCCACGAGGCGCAAGGCGAAGGAAAACTCGCTGTGGCGGGGCCTTACGCCCGCCTGCGTCACCCGCAATATGCCGGCTTCGCCCTCATCATGATCGGCTTCTTCCTGCAATGGCCGACCTTGCTCACCGGCCTGATGCTGCCGGTCCTGCTCGTCATGTACTGGCGTCTCGCGAGCCACGAGGAACGCGAGATGGAAGCTGAATTCGGCGAGACCTACCGCCGCTACGCCGCGCGCGTGCCGGCCTTCATCCCCCGCCTCTCCGGTCTGTCCGGCGAAGGCGCGTCGTGAGCCGCGCCGCGCCGGACGCCCGGCAACACCAAACGAGGAGCACGAGACCCATGAGGAGACCTCCCATGCGAACATATTCGTTGCGCGCGGCCGCGCTCGCCGCGCTGCTGATTTTCGGGGCCGGCGCCGCCGCCGCCGCCCAGACCGCCGATCCCGAAGAGCATGACGCCCATCATCCGGCCGAAGCCGCGCCCGCCGCGCCCGAAGCCGGAACGGCCGCCGGCCCGGATGGCATGGCGGACATGAAAGGCATGATGACGCCCGAGATGATGAAGATGATGCAGGGCATGATGGGCGGGCCCAAAGGCGAGGGCGGCATGAACATGGAAAACGCCATGATGATGTGCCCCTCGATGCAGATGATGATGGGCATGCGTGCCGGCGCCGACATGCAGGGCATGATGGGCGGTCCGGGTCTCCTCTACGGCATGCCGCACGGCGCGACGGAAGAGATGACACCCGAAAGCGTCCGCGCCTTTCTCGAAAAACGGCTCGAATGGCACGCCAATCCGCGCCTGAAGATCGGCAAGATCGCGAAAGCGGCCGATGGCAGCGTCACGGCCGAAATCGTCACCGTCGACGGTTCGCTGGTCCAGAAGCTCGCCTTCAACCGCCATCCGGGTCTGGTCCGGCAGATCGAATAACGCCGGGCGCCGAACCGGCGCATCGGGGCTGGAGAAAAAATGACCGCACGCAACGATCGCATCGCCGGTTGCCTTGTGCTGGTGCTCGGCATCCTGATTGTGGGAACGGGCATCTATTTCATGTTTCTCCGGCCACCGCTGCTGCCGGAGGATATGCGCCACACCGGCATTGACCTTGCGCTCCTTCCGCCGGCATTCGTCGAATGGCTGGGCATTGTTTTCGCAACCTGGGGCGGTTTCACGGCCGGTTTTGGCATTGTCCTTTCCGGCATCGGCATTTATCTGGCCGGCGGCGCGAGGGCCTGGCTTCTCGCCGGCACGGCGCTGGGTCTGTTATTGGCAACCGGCCGCTTCGCGATCAGCAACATCGTCATCGGCTCGGATTTTCTCTGGTTTGTCGTGCCGCTCTTTCTGTTGGCGGTGGTTGCCGCAACGGCGCTCCTGTGGCGGTGGTGGAAAGGGTAATCCGGCATGGATCGCTGGACGGGAGGGAAAGAGCCGTGACGCCGCAGAAACTTTTCGCCGCCGAGGGGCTGACGAAAACCTACGTGCAGGGCGAGGTGGAGGTTCACGCGCTGCGCGGTGTCGACCTCGACATCTGGACCGGCGAGGTGGTCGTGCTGCTGGGCCCGTCGGGAAGCGGCAAGTCGACCTTGCTGAACATCGCTGGCGGCCTCGATCACGCGACAAGCGGCCGGCTGTTTTTCAAGGACACCGACATCACCGCGCTCGACGACCGCGGCCTCACCGCCTATCGCCGGCGGCATATCGGCTTCGTCTTCCAGTTCTACAATCTGATCCCGAGTCTGACGGCGCGCGAGAACGTCGCGCTGGTGACGGAAATCACCGAGGACCCGATGTCGCCGGAAGACGCGCTGGCGCTGGTCGGGCTCGAGCAGCGCATGGACCATTTCCCGGCGCAGCTTTCCGGCGGCGAGCAGCAGCGCGTCGCCGTGGCGCGCGCGATCGCGAAGCGGCCGGAGGTGCTGCTCTGCGACGAGCCGACCGGTGCGCTGGATTCCGTGACCGGCATGCGCGTCATCGAAGCGCTGCTCGGCGTCAACGAGCAGCTCGGGACCACGACCCTCATCATCACGCACAATGCGGCCATTCAGAAGCTCGCCCATCGGGTGATCTCCTTTGCCGATGGCCGGGTCTCGGGAACCGTCGCGAACGAACGGCGGCAGTCGGCCGGCGAGATCACCTGGTGAGCCATGCGCATTCTCGACATCAAGCTGTTTCGTGACCTGATCCGCCTCCGGGCGCAGGTGCTGGCGATTGCGCTGGTCGTCGCCGGCGGCGTCGCCACGATCATCCTTGCCGTCGGCTCCTACCGTTCGCTCGACGAAACGCGGCTTGCCTATTACGAGCGCTATCGCTTTGCCGATGTCTTCGCCACGGTCCGCCGCGCGCCGGATACGCTCGCCGCGCGCATCGCGGAGATCCCCGGCGTCGTCGCGGTCGAGACGCGGATCGCCAGTCTCGCCCTGCTCGACATTGCGGGCGTGCGCGAGCCGGCCACCGGCCAGTTCATCTCCCTGCCCGAAAGCGGCGAGCCGGTCCTCAACCGCCTCTATCTGCGCCTCGGTCGGATGCCGGACCCGGCCCGGGCCGACGAGGTCGTCGTCAACGAGTCCTTCGCCAAGGCCCATGCCTTCACGCCCGGCGCGCGCTTCTCGGCGATCCTGAACGGCCGCAAGCGCGAGGTGACCGTGGTCGGCATCGCGCTCTCGCCGGAATTCGTCTACGCGATCGGGCCGGGCGACCGCATGCCCGACGACCGCCGTTTCGGCATTGTCTGGATGTCGAAAAAGGCGCTTGCCGGCATTTACGATCTCGAAGGCGCCTTTTCCGCCGTCAGCCTCAAGCTCTCGCAAGACGCTTCCGAGCGCGAAGTCATCCAGCAGCTCGATGCCTTGCTCGACCGTTATGGCGGCGCGGCGGCCTATGGCCGCAAGAACCAGACCTCGCACGCCTTTCTCGATCACTCGCTCGACATGCTCGGCAATATGAGCCGCACGCTGCCGCCGATCTTCCTTCTCCTCACCGCCTTCCTGGTCAATCTCACGCTCGGCCGGCTGGTCGCGCTCGAACGCGAGCAGATCGGCCTCCTGAAGGCGGTCGGCTATGGAAACGCGGCCGTCGCCATCCATTATCTGAAGCTGGTTCTTGCCATCGCCGTGACGGGCATCGCCATCGGCAGCGTCGCCGGCACCTGGCTCGGCGGCCACATCACGAGCCTCCTTGCCGAATATTACCGCTTCCCCTTTCTGGTCTTCATCAAGAGCCCGGACATCTATGTGGGGGGCGCGGCGCTGAGCATCGCCGCTGCGACCATCGGCGCCGCCCGCTCGCTCCGCGACATTGTCGGGTTGGCGCCCGCGGTCGCGATGCAGCCGCCGTCGCCGCCGCGCTTCCGGCGTCTGCTGCCGCAAGGCGTTCCCTTTCGCGGTGTCCTCTCGCAACCCTCCGTGATGATGCTGCGCAACGTGACCCGGCATCCGGTGCGCGCCGCGCTGACGGTGCTCGGCATGGCGTTCAGCACCGGCATCCTCATCGTCTCGCTCTTCATCAACGACGCCATGGATGAGTTGATCGACGTCACCTATTTCATGGCCGACCGGCAGGACGCAACGGTCAGCTTCGTCGAGAAACGGCCCCGCAACGCCGTCCTCCAGATGGCGCGCCTGCCGGGCGTTCTCGATGCCGAGCCCTATCGCGGCGTCCCCGTGCGCATCCGCAACGGCAGCATCGAACGCCGCGTGATGATCGGCGGCCGCACGCGCAGCGCCGATCTGAGCCGCATCATCGACGTCGATCTGCGCCCGGTCGTTCTGCCCGAAACGGGGTTGGCGATTTCGGACTGGCTGGCCACCGTCCTCGGTGTCGGTGTCGGCGATTTTGTCGAGATCGACATTCTGGAAGGGCAGCGCCGAACCGTCTCGCTGCCGGTCGCGGCGCGGGTCGAGGATTATTTCGGCATCAGCGGCATGATGGACGCCGATGCGCTGTCGCGCCTGATGCGCGAGGCGCCGACGGTGAACGGTGTCCATCTGAGCCTCGACGCAACCATGCTCGGCACGCTCTACGATGCGCTGAAGATCATGCCGGCCGTCAGCGGCGTCGCCCTGCAGCGCGTGTCGCTGGCGAATTTCCGCCAGGCCATGGTCACCATCGTGACGACCATGGCGGCGATCTACACCGGGCTCGCGGCCGTCATCGCCTTCGGCGTCGTCTACAACAGCGCCCGGATATCGCTTTCGGAGCGGGCCCGCGAACTCGCCAGTCTTCGCGTCCTGGGCTTTTCGCGCGCCGAGGCCTTGCGCTTTCTGCTGCTTGAACTGGCGCTGATCGTTCTCATCGCCCAGCCGCCGGGATGGGCGATCGGCTACGGCCTCGCCCGGCTCCTCAATGCCAACATGGCTGGCGAGCTGATGCGCACGCCGCTGAACATCGAAAATACGACTTATGTTTTTGCCAGTCTGGTCGTGCTCGCCGCGGCCACGCTCTCGGCGCTGGCCATGCGCCGCCGGATCGACAGGCTGGACCTTGTGGCCGTTCTCAAAACGCGGGATTGAATCATGCAGACGATTGGGCTGAAGAGAATAATGGCGGGTCTTGCGGTCGCGGTGGCCTTCGCATTCCTCATCTGGTTCGCCTGGCCGCAACCGGTCGCAGTCGACATGGCGGAAATTGTCCGGGGGCCCATGGAGGTCACGGTCGAGGACACCGGCCGCACCCGCGTGCGCCACGTCTACACCGTTTCGGCACCCATCGCCGGCAAGGTCTTGCGGACGCCGCGTTATGTCGGGGACGAAGTCGCGGCCGATGAAACGATCGTGGCGGCGATGCAGCCCATGGCGCCGGCCTTCCTCGATGCGCGCACGCGTGACGAGCTTCAGGCCGCGCTTGTCGCCGCGGAGGCCGCCATCGAGCTCGCCGAACACGAAATCCACCGTATCGAGGCTGCACATGATTTCGCTCAAAACGAGCTTCGCCGCGCCGAGGAACTGGCGCGCAGGGGCGTGATCTCGGCCAAGACTCTGGACAAGGCCCGCTTCGATGCCGAGACCGGCAATGCCGCGCTCTCCAGCGCAAAGGCGCAACTCGATGTGAGACGCAGCGAGCGGACAAGCGTGATGGTGCGCTTGGGCGACCCGTTGGCGGTCGCGGCGTCGGATGACTCCGATTGGCGCATCGAATTGCGCGCGCCGGTTAGTGGCCGCGTCTTGCGGATCGTTCAGGAAAGCGAGGCGGTCGTCCAGGCCGGCACGCCCCTGATCGAGATCGGCGACCCGGCCGATCTTGAAGTGGTGGCGGACCTTCTCTCCACCGATGCCGTGCAGATCGAACCGGGCGCCGCGGTGCGCATCGACGGCTGGGGCGGCACGCCGGTTCGGGGCAGGGTGGCGCGCATCGACCCTGCGGGCTTCACCAAGATTTCGACGCTGGGCATCGAGGAACAGCGGGTCCGCACGGTCATCGACTTTGTCGATCCGCCGGAAGCCTGGTCGCGGCTCGGGCACGACTTCCACGTCGTCGTTCACGTGACGGCATGGAGCGCCGAAGAGGCCGTCACCGTTCCGGTCGCGGCGCTCTTTCGCAAGGGCGACAACTGGGCGGTCTACGCGGTCCGCGACGGCCGTGCGCGCCTGACGCCCGTCGACATCGGCCGGCGGAACAATCGCGTCGCCGAGGTGCGGAGCGGCCTCGAAGCCGGCGACCGGGTTGTGCTGCATCCGAGCGACCGGGTGGAAGAGGGCACGGCGGTTGCCGAGCGCGTCATCCGTTGAAGACGGTGCGTAGGGAACGCGAGAATGCCGGCGCAAGCCGGACAGGGAAACGCGGCCGGCATTCGGGCCTGCCGCCAACAAGAGAAGGCGTCACATGTTCACTCTGACTTCGCTGGGCGGCGCGGGCACCGTCACCGGTTCCAAGCATCTGCTGACGCTGGACGGCCACCGCATCCTCGTCGATTGCGGCCTCTTCCAGGGGCTGAAGAACCTGCGCGAGCTCAACTGGGCGCCGTTCCCGGTCGATCCCGGCTCGATCGACGCCATCGTGCTCACCCACGCCCATCTCGATCATTCGGGCTATCTGCCGAAGATCGTGCGCGACGGCTTTCGCGGCCGCATCTTTGCGACCGACGCGACGCGCGAAGTGGCATCCCTCATTCTGAAGGACAGCGGCCATATTCAGGAGAAGGACGCCGAATACGCCAACCGCAAGGCTTATTCGAAGCACAAGCCGGCGCTGCCGCTCTACGGCATCCGCGATGCCGAGCGCGCAATCGAGGCCTTCACCGCCGTTCCGTATCACAAATCCGTTTCGCTGCCCGGCGGCGCCACGCTGACCTTCCGCCATGCCGGCCACATTCTCGGCGCCGCCACGGTCGAAATCGGCTGGGGTGGGAAGAAGATCCTCTTCTCCGGCGATCTCGGCCGCTATGGCGACCCGGTGATGGTCGATCCCGAGCCGGTGCCGGAGGCCGATTATGTCGTCGTTGAATCGACCTATGGAAATCGCAGCCATAACGAATCCGATCCGGTCGAACAGCTCGGCGCCGTCATCGAGAACACGGTGGCGCGCGGCGGCACGGTGGTGATCCCGGCCTTTGCGGTCGGCCGCGCCCAGTCGCTTCTTTATTACATCTGGGCGCTGAAACAGGCCGGGCGCCTCCGCGACGTGCCGGTCTATCTCGACAGCCCGATGGCGATCAATGCGAGCGAACTCCTCTGCGCCCATCGCGACGATCACCGCCTGACGCCGCCTGTTTGCAAGCAGGTCTGCGATATCGCGACCTATGTGCGCGAGGTCGACGACTCGAAGGAGGTCACCGCCAACGCCTACCCGAAGATCGTCATTTCGGCGAGCGGCATGGCGACCGGCGGCCGCGTCCTGCATCACATGAAGTCCTTCGCGACGGACCGCAAGCACACGATCCTCTTTTCCGGTTTTCAGGCCGCCGGCACGCGCGGCCGCGCCATGCTGCAGGGTGCGCGCGAAACGAAGATTCATGGCCAGTGGGTGCCGGTCCGCGCCGAGATCGCCGATCTGCCGATGCTCTCGGCCCATGCCGATGGCGACGAGATCATGCGCTGGCTCTCGGCCCTCCGCCGCCCGCCGCAACAGGCTTTTGTCGTTCATGGCGAACCCGATGCCTCGGAAGCCCTGCGCGTCCGCATCGACCGCGAGCTCGGCTGGAACGTCGCCGTTCCGCGCCAGGACCAGGTCTTCACGCTGTGAGGGAATGCCGATGTTGAACAACGGCCGCAACGACTGGCTCCCTTTCCTGCGGCGCTACATCGCCCTGATGGCGCTCGGCAATCTTGCCTGGGAATTCGCGCATATGCCGCTCTACACACTCTGGGAGACCGGAACGCGAGGCGAGATTGTCTTCGCCGCGCTCCATTGCACCGGCGGCGACATCCTGATCGCGCTGGCCGCCCTGATGGCGGCGCTCCTCCTTTTCGGCAACGGCCACTGGCCGGCGCAGGCTTACGGCCGCGTCGCCGCCGCCACCATCGCGATCGGCCTCGCCTATACCCTCTTCAGCGAATGGCTCAACATCGTCATCCGCGCCTCCTGGGCCTATCGCGACCTGATGCCGGTCATCCCCATCCTCGACGCCGGCCTTTCGCCGGTCGCCCAGTGGATTGTTTTGCCGGGATTGATTTTCTGGTGGCTGGGGAGGCGGATGAAGAAACGCTGATGCTTCTTCGTCGATGTAGTTGACTTGTTTTCGCCCGGCACACCAGTTGCTTTGAAAATGCCATCAAACTGAACGGTGATGAGATCGTAGGTTGGCTATATTCGATGTCTTGGAATCTGCTTCCGAACCAAAAGAAGACTTTGAATCGTCGGCTTCGACACGCCGATGTGGTGGAACGCCCGTGTAACTTCCCCCGTCGTCCGACAGAGGTTGGGAGGGGCGTTTTCGATGACTTTTTTGTGTAGCTCTCCGTATAGATGTCTGTGTTAGCCTGCTGTCATGAAGAGGACGTCCATCAGGTGCCGAAGCATAAAACGCCGTCGTCACTGGCTTGCGGCGGCGCTGGCGGTTGCGTTTCTTCTGACAACGGTTGCGGCGCCGGTGACCGGTCTCGATATGATGGCCTCGGCTTACGCGATGGCCGATGAGGGCGCCACGACGCACATGGCGCGGGCGAGATGGCGGGGCCCTGCTGCGACGATTGCGACCACGCTGACACGGCAACCTGCGACAGCTCGGCCCTCTGCATGACCGCCTGCGGCAAGCTGCCGCTTCAGCTTGCTGTTGCGCCCGGATTTGCCCTGGCCGAACGCGCCATCAAAGCGGTTCGCGCGCCGGACATTGGCCGGGCCGACCTTTCTCCCTCTCCCTTGCGACGGCCTCCCAGAGCGGTGTGACGCACCGGCGCGCGGCATTCCCGTTGCGCGCCAACCGTCACATCAGTTTCAGGAGAGTCCTATGGTTCGCTTGCCCAGAGTGTCCGCGATTGCTGTGCTTGTCGCCGTCATGGCGATAGCCGGCATATGGAGCATCGCCGGCGCCCAACCTCAGACCTACAAATTCGACGCCGTATCGGATGAAATACCGGTCGGCGAGAGCGTCCGGATCGAGGTCCGGCTGCTTGACCCGAGCGGCACGCCTGTGCCGGCGGGGAATATCGACATCGTCTCGACGCGGCTCGACATGGGCCCCGACGGCATGGCGATGATGGACACACCGCTGACGCCGGTCCCGGCCGACGCGCCGGATGTCATCGCTTTCGAAACGAAGATCGTGATGGCGGGTCGATGGGCGCTCACGATCGAAGCGGAAATCGACGGCGTGCCGGAGCCCGTCAAGGGCGTCGTCATCTACACAGCCGTCGAGAAAAAAGCCGATGCAACCCCTGCCGCGCCAGCAGCAGGGGAGCGCAAGATACGCTACTACCGCAACCCGATGGGTCTGCCCGATATATCGCCGGTGCCGAAAAAGGACTCGATGGGGATGGACTACATCCCCGTCTATGAGGACGAGCTGGCAGGCCCCGGGGGGACCGTCCGTATCAGCCCGGAAAAGACGCAGCGCGCCGGTGTTCGGACCGTGGCGGTCGAACGCCGCGATCTCGTCCGCTCGGTCCGCGGTGCCGGCACCGTGACGGCGGACGAGGCCCGCGTCGCGCTGGTGACGGCGCGCTTCGACGGCTTTGTCGAACGTCTCGATGTCCGTACGACCGGCGGCATGGTGGCGGCCGGCGCGCCGCTGATGACGGCCTGGATCGAGAGCGACACGCTGTTGCGCAAACAGGCTGACTATCTCTCGGCACTCGCGCGCGGCGGCCGCGATGTCGAACGCGCCGCGCAGAACCTCCGCCTCTTCGGCATTTCGAACGCCACCATCGCCGAAATGGCGCGCACGCGCGCGCCGGCACGCGTGGTGACTTTCGAGGCGCCGCTTGGCGGCACCGTCATCGAAAAGCCCTCGCTCGACGGCATGCGCTTTGCGGCCGGCGACACGCTCTTCAAGATCGCCGATCTCTCGGCGCTCTGGGTGATGGCCGAAATCGCTGAACAGGATCTCGCGCTCGTCAGGCCCGGCCAGACCGCGCAATTGTCGATGCCGGCCATGCCCGGCGAAACGCGCGAAGCCATTGTCGATTTCGTCTATCCCGATCTCGACAGGACGACCCGCTCGGGCCGGGTCCGGCTCGTCGTGCCGAACGAAGACGGGCGCCTCAAGCTCGGTCATTTTGTGCGCGTCGATATCGCCGCGCCGGTCGGCGACAGACCGGCGCTCGCTGTGCCGGCCGCTTCGGTCATCGACGACGGCGCGCGCCAGATCGTCTTCGTTGCGCGCGGCGAGGGGCTTTTCGAACCGCGCGACGTTCGCCTCGGCGCCCGCGCCGGCGCCGATGTCGAGATCAGGGAGGGCCTGACCGCCGGCGAGGAGATTGTCACCTCCGGCATCTTCCTGATCGACGCCGAGAGCAATCTCCAGACGGCGCTTTCGGCCTTCACCGCCGAACCGGTGGCGCCATGATCGCGGGCATCATCGGCTGGTCGGCGCGCAACAGCGTTCTGGTACTGATCGGCGCGCTCTTTGCGATCGTCGCCGGCATCTATTCGGTCGCGCGCATTCCGCTCGACGCGATACCGGACCTGTCGGACACGCAGGTCATCATCGTCACCGACTTTCCGGGACAGGCGCCGCAGGTCGTCGAGGATCAGGTGACCTTTCCGCTCACGACAGCGATGCTCAACGTGCCGCGCTCCCGCGTCGTGCGCGGCTTTTCCTTCTTCGGCGTTTCCTTCGTCTATGTCGTCTTCGAGGACGGTACCGACCTCTACTGGGCGCGAAGCCGCGTCCTCGAATATCTGAGCGCGGGTGCCGACCGCCTGCCCGACGGCGTGACGCCCTCGCTCGGGCCGGACGCGACCGGTGTCGGCTGGGTCTATCAATATGCGCTGAAATCCTCGGAGCTGAACCTCGCCGAACTGCGCTCGCTGCAGGACTGGCAGGTCCGCTTCGCCGTTTCGCGCGCCGAGGGCGTCGCTGAAGTCGCGACGGTGGGCGGCTTCGTCCGGCAATATGCGATCATCGTCGATCCGCTCCTGCTGAAAAGCACGGGGCTCTCGCTTGCCGATATCGCCGGTGCGGTGCGCGCCAGCAACATGGATGTCGGCGGTCGCACCATCGAACTTGCCGAAACCGAATTCATGATCCGCGGCCGCGGTTATCTCGCCGGCATCGAGGACATCGAAAGGATCGTGCTTCGCGCCGAGGGCGGCACGCCGCTGCTGCTGCGCGATGTGGCGCGTGTCGAGCTCGCGCCCGACGAACGGCGCGGCGTCGCCGAACTGGGCGGCGAGGGCGAGGCGGTCTCCGGCATCGCCCTGCAGCGCCATGGCGCCAATGCGCTCGACGTCATCGAAAACGTCAAGCGCGAGCTTGCGGCGGTCGCACCGAGCCTGCCGGGCAACACCGAAATCCTCGAGGTCTATGACCGCTCCGAGCTCATCCGCCGCGCCATCGACACGCTGGTGCGCACGCTCGTCGAGGAAAGCATCGTTGTGGCGCTGGTCTGTTTCCTCTTTCTTTGGCATGCGCGCAGCGCGCTTGTCGCCGTCGTCACGCTGCCGGTCGGTATTCTGATGGCGTTGGCCGCCACCCATGCACTCGGCATCCCTTCCAACATCATGAGCCTTGGCGGCATCGCGATCGCGATCGGCGCCATGGTCGATGCGGCGATCGTGATGATCGAAAACGCCCACAAGCGGCTCGAGCATGCGCCGCCCGGCGCCTCGCGCAGCGCCGTCGTCATCGAAGCGGCGCAGGAAGTGGGCCCGGCGCTCTTTTTCAGCCTGCTGATCATCACCGTCTCCTTCCTGCCGATTTTCACGCTGGAAGCGCAGGAAGGCCGCCTCTTCAAGCCGCTTGCCGCCACCAAGACCTTTGCGATGGCCGCCGCCGCCCTTCTTTCGATCACGCTGGTGCCGGTGCTGATGACGATCTTCATTCGCGGCCGGATCGTGCCGGAGGCGAAAAATCCGCTCAACAGGGCGCTGATCTGGCTCTACCGGCCCGTCATTGCGCTGGTGCTGCGCGCCCGGGGCGCCACCATCCTCGCAGCCGTCATCGTGCTCGCCGTCACGGTGGTGCCCCTCAGCCGCATCGGCTCGGAATTCATGCCGAACCTCAACGAGGGGACGCTCTTCTACATGCCGACCACGCTGCCGGGCCTTTCGGTGACGAAGGCGGCCGAACTTCTGCAGACGCAGAACCGGATCATCGTCGGCTTTCCCGAGGTCGCCTCTGTCTGGGGCAAGGCCGGCCGCGCCGACAGCGCGACCGATCCCGCGCCGATGGAAATGTTCGAGACCGTCATCAACCTGAAACCCGAAAGCGACTGGCGGCGGGGCATGAACCTCGACAAGCTGATTGCCGAAATGGACGCCGCGCTGCAGTTCCCCGGCGTCTCCAATGCCTGGACGATGCCCATCAAGGCTCGCATCGACATGCTCTCGACCGGCATCCGCACACCGGTCGGCGTCAAGATATTCGGCCCCGATCTGGTCGAGCTCGAACGGATCGCCCGCGAGGTCGAAACCGCCTTGCGCGCCGTTCCCGGCACCTCGTCGGCCTATGCCGAACGCGTCAATGGCGGCTATTTTCTCGACATCAAGCCCGACCGCGACCGCATCGCCCGGCACGGCCTCTCGATGGAGACGGTGCAGGAGACGATTGCGATGGCGCTCGGCGCCAAAGCCCTCACCGCCACGGTCGAGGGGCGCGAGCGCTATGACGTGGTGATGCGCTATCCGCAGGCCTCCCGCGCCGATCCGGAGGCGATCGCGCGCGAAGTTTTCGTTACGACGCCGGCCGGCGCCGCCGTTCCGCTCGGCGAGATCGCCGACATCACGCGGGCACGCGGCCCCACCATGGTGCGCACCGAAAGCGGCCAGCCGGTCGTCTATGTCTTTGTCGATATCCGCGACCGCGATCTCGGCGGCTATGTCGGCGAGGCGCGGCGCGTGGTCGCCGGTGAAGTCGCGCTGCCGCCCGGCTACACGGTCGCCTGGAGCGGCCAGTTCGAATATCTGGCGCGCGCGCAGCAGCGAATGGCTGTCGTCATCCCGGTGACGCTCCTGGTGATTTTCCTGCTGCTCTATCTCAACTTCAAGGGCCTCACCGAAACCTTCATCGTGATGCTGTCGCTGCCTTTCGCGCTGGTCGGCGGGCTCTGGCTGATGGCGGCGCTCGATTTCAACATGAGCGTCGCGGCCGCCGTCGGCTTCATCGCACTGGCGGGCGTCGCGGCCGAAACCGGCGTCGTGATGCTGCTCTATCTCGACCACGCGCTTCGCGACGCGAAGGCGCTCGCCACGGCCGAGGGCCGTGCCTTCACCCGCGCCGACCTCAACGGCGCCATCATGGAGGGCGCCGTCGGGCGCGTGCGGCCGAAAATGATGACCGTCATCACCATCATGGCGGGCCTCTTGCCGATCCTCTGGGCCACCGGCACCGGCGCCGAGGTGATGCAGCGCATCGCCGTGCCGATGATCGGCGGCATGGTGTCCTCCACCATCCTCACCCTCGTCGTGATCCCGGCGATCTACGCGATCGTCCACGGCATGAGATTGTCAAGGGCCGGATCGCAAATGAGTGCCCAAGCGATCATGTAAGAGCTTGCTACGGCTGGCTTACGCTTTTCATATAATCCAAAACACAAGCTTGTGAGGAACAGCGTACTGTCAGCCGTCTAATTTGAACGACGGCAGAAAAAAGAGCCACGGGTACTTGGAAAGTTTGGCGCCGTTCGATATTGGCGAGTTGCAAACTGTAGCGGCGCGACGAGCATGGCGTGGGTCTATTGGCGAAACGGTTGGATCAGCTGGCGCAGATACGTGCGCGGATAGTCTGGCATATCGCCAATGCCGAGATCGGCGGAAGTGAACCTTTTATCCGGGTCAAACGCGGCCGTTCCAAGTAACCGATCCCAGAGCGTTGTGAAAAGACCGAAATTCACGTCGCCCTCTTCGGCTGACTTCAGATGATGAAAGCGGTGCACGGGCGCAAGAGCGAGGACATAGCGCAGGGGCCCAATCCGCATATCGGCGTTCGAATGTTGAAGGAGCAGCTGCACTGCCACCGCGAAAGCGAGCAGAAGGGCCACCTCCAGCGGCATACCCGCGAGGACAAGTGGGGCGGTCCCGGCCGTGAGTTCGATCGCCTGATGGAGCGGATGTTTCATCAAACCGTTGAATCCGTACATCCGACGGACGCTGTGGTGGACGGCGTGAAAGCGCCAGAGGATATTGTTCCGGTGGCTCGCCCAGTGGGCAAGCGTGATGCCGGCATCGGCCACAAGGATGGCTAGGATGAGTTGCGCCCACAGCGGCAAGGCATCGGGCCATAGCCGGGGAAATGGCATCAAGACAGCAGCAACCGGTATCAGCATTACGGATCCAGCGATGGACGCTTCATTGACCAGGAAGTGCATGAGATCTCTAGACCTGTCACCCTGCGGACGGTTCCAGTCTTTCTGATATGGAATGAAACCTTCAATCAGAAACGAAACGCCGATCGCTGCGGCCAACAACCAACCGAGCGTCCACTTCGGGACATCCGATATGACAATCATCATCGCGGCGGCGTTGAAGCCCACCAGGATCAGAGGTGCGTAGGTCCAGCGGGTAATCCATTTAAGCGCGTTCATCGGGCCTCCAATCATCCGGCGCGTGAGGGCAGACAGCCTCGCGAATGGATCGGTAACCCCGCGCATCGACGCCGTCTTGAACGATTCAGCAGCCGGATGCAGATGAAGAGACCCGGATATCGAGGCCTGACAGGCCAGCGCCCGGAGCAACGCCGAACCAGCGGCGCATACGGCGGGTGAAATGCGCCTGGTCGGAAAATCCACCGGCGTCTGCAGCATCAGCCAGACTTGCCGATTCTGATAGTGCGCGGGCTGCGCACTGCAATTGACGCCATTGCAATACGTATGAGATCGGAACCCCAAAGGTAGAGTGTGATATTTGACGCAGGCGGCTTGAAGACACGCCGAGGGACTGTGCTACCCACCGTGGCGTGACCGCGGGTGCGGCAGACTCAAGTAGTTCCACTAGAGCGTGGCCCGGCAAATTCCGTCGACGATCAGGTATGGATTGGCTGAGAATTTCGCCAGGAAAGACACCGGTGTCATCATACACGTCTAGCGCGGCCGATAGGTGCGGATCAGCAATTTCAAAGCTTCGTGTGCTTACCTTCGTTGCAACTTCAAATCTTGCCAGGTCGAAATAGAAACTGCGGATACGTGTTCCGGAGGGGCCGATCGAGTGCGCGAGGCCGGAAGGGATGATGGCATACTGGCCGGACGGAACCAGGTGTACCTTGCCAGCGCATTCGACTTCGAGGGAACGGTCGATTGCCGCCGTCATCTGATGCGCGAGGTGTGCATGCGGCGCATTTCCGCCGGTGACGCCCTCAAGGCTTGCCCATCCGTCCCCAATGGTAAGTGATCCTGTCCAGCGTTCTGTCCGCGTCAACAGGTATCTCCCGCTGCCGTCTTGGTCGACGACCAATAAATGGGGACTGTTTTCGAGACGCCATCGGATTCTTTAAGAGGCATTGTTTTCATGAGCCGGTGTTGATGGGCGTATTCGGAAGGTGCCTTCGGAAACCGCTTCAGTGAAGACGGTCACCAAGCCTTCGTCTTTAAAGATACGGCGATCGAGAATGGCTGTCGCCTATGCGCCAGGAGTGGACTCAGTCACACCTCCTGAAGCAGTAAATGCAGCCTAACAGGCATCCACCTGCAGGCCAGCCGTTCTGGCAACTGGTGGTTTGGACAGGAACATTTTGGCTACATTTAGTGGCGGCCGCCAATTGGCGTACTGTCCGCTGCGCCGACCACAAGAAATAAAGATGCGGGGATGGTGTTTTGGGGCTTTTTGCCCTGATTTTGGAAGACGACAGACCAAAATCAGCGGGCCTATGGGGATTTGCCAACAGGTGGTTTCGCACCTATATTGAGACTACTACTCCCCCGGTCGGCTTCGGTCGCCGGGCGCGCGGCGGGCAAAAGCCCGCCGTTGCTCTACATGCCAGGCATTAATCCTTGACAAAACGAGGAAGATCCCCTAGGTATTCAGTGTCGCAGAGATGGACTTTTAGCGGCAGCTCGCCGGGGAACCGGTTCACACCCAAGAGTGGAATATCCAAGAAGCGTCCAATTAAAGGCTCCTCCGGGAGCCTTTTTCTTTATGGGGCGGGCTTTACGGCCTTACCTTTCCACGTGTTGTAAACCAGAACCCGAAATCGGATTGGCTTTATCTGTCGGACGTAAGGTCGCTCTTCACGCAAATGAGCGGAGCTGATGAAGAGATTCAGCCCTGCCTTTCTGCCGGCCTTCGACAAGGTGAAAAAGACCGAGTAGTAGGCGGTTGTTCCGTCCTCTTCCGTTATTTCGAAAACGTAGAAATTCCCGTGGTTGTCGTGAAAGCACTTCCTTTCACCCAGGGACCGCACGATATCAGGGAGCATTCTCGACCTGTGATATCGGTCGAAATCAAAAATGCGCGTCTCCCTGTCGTCGCTATAGGCCAAATGATCGGGAATTTTTTCGCCGGGTTTCACCCCACGTGAGAAACAATGAAGAGAGAAGCGAACATTGATGTTATATCGCTGTTCAGGCTGTCCCTGTTTCGCCGGGATAACCATGTCGAATGAAAATGGATGCAGGTGCTCGAGATTGTAAGTCTCACCCTCGCAGTAAAACTCCCTCCATCTCATTCTCTCGAGACCCCACCGTCCCTGAAGCTGAAATCTGTGTTCAGCCTATATAGGATACGTTGGCGCTTTTGGCATCCAATAGATGATGTCCTCGAATCTCACAGGCCCCTTCGCCAGACCGAACTTCACCGCCGGTGTGCTCTTGCCGTCTTTCGTGCGGATGTAGTTCGTATAGACATGGAATATCTCGAGCATCTGTAAAACACGCTTCGGGTCGTAGGCATGATAGCCGCTCCAGAGACGGCTGGCGTTCGAGCGGGTCGGGATGGGGCGCTCAAGATAATTGATTTTCCTCCGCAGACGCATGAAGTAGTTGTCCACCGGCGCCAGCGTCGCGCCGGATAGCGTCCAGCCGATGCGCTCCGGCGTCTTGTTGCCGGTATCGGTCAGATAAAGGATGCGGCGCTTCGGCTCGTTTATCGTGCTCCTGGGATGAGGTATCCAGCGCTTGCGCCAGTCCGGTTCGCTTGAAGCGGCCGCCGCATACTCATCCGCCATGAACTTCACGATTGCTGCCTGCTCCGTATCGTCGGAAGCTTGTGTGAGCGAGGCAACGACCTTGTTGGACTTGCGCATCAGGTCCTTCTTCTCGTCGATGGTCATCTGCTTCTGGAACTGGACGTAAGCCATCTCGGCCTCTTCCATCAGAATCTTCGGCGCGAAGGCGGAGATGAAGGCGGCGCGGAGGACTTCGTCCTGGTCGCTATAGATGGTCGCGTATCTGGCGCCCGATACGAAGCGGCGAACGAGCCTGGCATGCGCATAGGCGGTGTAATCGAGATGCGTCATCACGCCGTCGGGCGACAGCTGATTTCCGCGGCCGGGCAAGTCCGGACGTTCCGGGTCCGGCAGGTTTCGTTCCCATCGGCTCTTCACGGCAATCAGCTCGTCCACCGTCAATGTCTCGCCGTCGAAATCCGGCCTGACTTCCATCCGCGAGATCCCGGCCATCCGGTCGAACTCCGCATTCAGCCAATATTGCGGCTGGGCCCGGAAATAGCTCCTCGTGCCGGGTGCGAAGTCACCATTCACGGCCGCGGCGTCTTCAACCTCGGTCTGGTTGATATCGGGGTCGAAGTTGAGGTGATGACCGAGCACGTAGCTGCTATCGGCTTCAACCGTACAGATGGCGGTGAGCTGAATGTTCTTGCGCGCCGATTTGCTGCGCCAGTTTATCATGTAGTCCTGCCGGTCGACGCAGAGCCGCACGCGTTTTCTTTCGATGCGATGGGCACGGCTCTCGCGCTCGCCGGCGAACCCCCGGCACTGGCGGTAGAGGAAATCGAGCTTGTCATATACGGCGGCCGCTGAAAGTCCCGTCACCTCCATGATGCCGCGGAGCGGCTTCTTCGATACGACTTCGGCAAAGACGGTGCGATTGAGATGAGGTGCCCTCTGCCGCACCGTCGATTTCAACGCTACCGAGAAGGTTCTTTGGCAAGCCTTACATCTGAACCGCTGCGCCCCTCCGCGGCTTCCCTGCGACGCATAGGCTTCGGGTCGGGAATACACGCCCACGCCGGCATTCGCGCAGGCCGGTGCCGGGCACGATGGCTCCGGCCGCGGCTCCAGATAGGCAGAGATGCGAGACATCTCCGCGGCGATTGCCGCATTGCTCTTGATTGAGTGGGTTCGAAGGCACCGCTTACATTTGAGGAAGCTATCCGGCGCCAACTTTGCGTCCCCGGACAGAACATAGTCGTCCCGCGCTGCCGGCGCGCCCGACGAGGGACGACCTCTGGGAACGAACGGCCTGGCCGGATTGCCGAAATTCGAGCAGGTGGGATTGCGGCAGGAATTGACCTGGATATCCCGGAAAGCGCCGGGAATCCGGGGCATACCAGATGTTGATTTCCGTCCTTGCCCGGCCATTCCGCCTCACGAAGATATCTTCGCGATCCAATGAAAAGCGGGACAGCCGCCAAGTGGCTGTCCCGCCTGTCACTTTAGACAGAGTTTCGGGAATGTTCTACCCAAAACCACCAGTTACCCGAACGGCTGGCACCTGCAGGGGCCCCGTTATTGTGAGACAATGATTTCCTCGAACGCGCGGTTGCTGATTTTTGCTTTTCAAAAGCGGATGGAAACTTTCGCCTTCAGCCCATGGTCGCGGCTGTCGGAGGCGAATTCACCGCGATAGGAAAACTCGAGCGTCGTTTCCTCGGCGATGAGAAGTTCGACCCCGCCGCCGATGGAGGCGACGTCCTCGGAGAGGGGTGTGCCGCGAACCGAAAAGGTGGTAGCGGGCGAGCTTGCGAAAGAGGCGCGGGAAAGGGGCTCGACATCGCCGAAAACGTGACGCCAGGAGGCTGAGCCGAAAAGGGTGAGGGAGCCCGCCTCGCGCGCGGCGCGCAGACCGAGCTCAGAGATGCCGGTGGTGTTGCTGGAGGAGGCGATGGAAAGCGCCGACGGCCCGCCCGTCTCGGTGAAGGCTTCCGTCTCGACATGAACGACGGCGAGGCCCGCGAAAGGCGTCAGGGTGACGGGACCCGCTGCGAGATCGACGGAAGCCTCACCCGATGCCTGGAAGGTGTGGGCGCCGTAGTCCGCCGAGAGATCGTCGATGACGCCGCCGACGACGACACGGCGGCGGCTTTCGGCCATCTGGTAGCTGTAACCGAGGACGCCCTTCAGGTCCATGGGACCGAGTTCGGTTCCCGCATAGCCCGCGACATGGAAGTTGTCGCTTTCGCCCGAGGAGGCGCGCCCCGAGACGTCAAAGGTGGCATGGCTGTAGCCGAGCGCGATACCGATGCGGCTTGCCTCGCCGATCTCGCGATCAACGCCGCCGAGGAAGCCGGTCGAATTGCGCTCGATGCCCGCCGCCGACACCGACCCGTCCGTCTCGCCCCAGCCGCGGACGAGTTCTCCCCATACCGTATAGCCATGCGGCGTCTCGTCGCCCGCCGCCGGCACATAGCCTTCCGCCGCCGCGAAGCCGCGCGGCGCGCCGAAGCGCGAGAAGAGACGGGAGAAGATCGTCCGCCGGACGATCCCGGCGGAGTTGGAAAAGACGCCGGTCGAGCTTGCATGCGCCTCGCCCGAGAGCGCGTCGAAGGCCGCTTGCGCCTCTTCCTCCGACATGCCGATGATCTCGTCATAGAGGGGGTTACCGGCGCCGAGCGCCTCGGCCGCGGCCGCGACGCCCTGCTGGTTCGGCGTCGACGCCACATCCTCGAAGGCCGCCATCTGCGTGAGGGTGAGGAAGACGTTGGTGGCGTCGTAGGAGACTTCCGGCATGAGGAAGGCGAAGCCCGCCGTGACGCCGTCGAAGACGCCGCTGATGCCGCCATCGGCGGTGAGGATCCGGTAGGTGGTGGAGGGCGCATAGGTGATGCCGTCATCCGTGCCGTTCGCCGGCGCGACCTCGACGACCGCGCCGCTCGCGATCGTCGCCGCGCCCGTCACATGGACGAAATCGGCATTGACGCCCGCGACGAATCCGCCGTCGTTGACCTCGACCTCATAGAAAGAACCATCGCCGAAATCGAGATCGCCCGCGACGGTGAGCGTACCGATGGAATTGCCGGGCGAGAGAATGCCGCCGCCCAG
>Ga0172382_10001459_pt1 | contig 42301 bp, 38 predicted proteins | sample Leawel138RmetaG_FD_122245 | JGI IMG/M metagenome (GOLD analysis project Ga0172382, IMG submission 122245) | Leachate microbial communities from a municipal landfill in Southern Ontario, Canada - Leachate well 138R metaG | ecosystem: Engineered > Solid waste > Landfill > Unclassified | place...
GCTCCTACATCTTTATAATCCATGAAGTCAACTTTTGCTTCACAGTACTTACAGTATCTTTTTTTATACTTTCTTCTTTCTGCCATGGTATTTCCTTTTGTTATATATTATTTCTAAAACGGAATTTCATCTTCATCAATATCGATCTCTGGAATAGAACTGCTTTGTGGCATCTGCTTATTTTGTGAATAAGGTTGTTGCGAGGTAGCTGGTTTTTGATAGCTTTGAGGCTTCTGTTGAGAATACCCGCCTTGCTCTGAAGCTTGACCCTGTCCGGCAGGATTGCCGCCACTGCTTTGGTTATCACCTTTTGAGTCTAGCATCTGCATAGTCTCTACAACAACAGAGTGCTTAGAGCGTTTCTGTCCGTTTTGATCTACCCATTGATCAAAGTTAAGTCTACCCTCTACTAGGATTTTACTCCCTTTACGAAGATATTGGTTGGCAATCTCTGCACTTCTTGCAAAAAATGTAATATCTACAAAACATACTTCCTCTCTCTTTTCACCGTTAACGGTAAATTTACGGCTCGTTGCAATTGCAGTGTTTGCTATTGCCATTCCGCCTTGAGAGTATCTAAGTTCAATATCCCTTGTTAGGTTTCCAACCAAAATAACTTTGTTATACATGAATTTTCCTTCTTTGTTTAGGCTTTAGCCAATTACTCTGCTGCAGCTTCAGCCACTTCTTCTGTAGCTGCTTCAACAGTTTCTGCTTTAGCTTCTGCTTCCGGTAAAGAGGTTTTTTTATTAGCTTTTTGAACTAACTGATTCCAAGCTGCTACTTCACGGTTTGTATCATACTTGATAGTTACAAAACGAAGAAGCTCTTCATTGATACGAAAACGTCTCTCAATTTCACTAATTGCTGATGGAGCAGCTGAATAATAGATAACATGGAAATAACCACGCTCATTTTTATCAATTTGGTATGCTAACTTTCTCATACCCATTGTATCTCTAGCAGCAATTTCGCCACCGTTAGAAGTGATAGTCTCTTCGATAGCGTTGATGCTAGCTTGTATCTCTTCTGCTGTTAATGTCGGTTTTACGATTACTAAGTTTTCGTAATTTCTCATAGAGTATAATCTCCCTTTGGTATTTTGTCTATCACTTAAAATTAGTGTAAGACTATTGTTTCCCCTTCGGATGTGTATATATCGAAAATAAAAATCGATACAAAGAGAAAGGAACGCGGGATTATACAAAAATTATACTTAAAAAAAACAATGCTTTACTATTTAGAACTATTTTGAGTTTGAATATGTCAATTTGAAATATATTATTTCTATTTTAATTTTTTAGGATATAGTTTTATTCAGTAATTAACGGAGAAGATATGCCAAGAAGAAAAAAAACAAGTTCTAAAAAGCAGCCAAAAACTTTAATAAATATAGTTTGGATTTTAGCCCTTGTAGCAGCTACTTTAGGTTCGTTTATAGCTGGTTACTATATAGGGTATGAGAGTGCAGAAAAAGATGTAATAAAAAAAGAGAAGGCAAAAGAGCAAAAGAGAGCCTCTATGCTTAAAAAACTAGAAGATGCAACTCTTAAAACAAAAGAGGCAGATATTAACGAGAGACTCAAAGAGGTGTTGAAAAAAAAGAGAGCGGGTGAGTATGAAGACGCTTCTCATGAGATTGAAGGCGAACTTCTTCCAAGCCCGCCAAAGAGAGAGGTAACTAAGAGCTCTATAAAACCAAAATTAGCGATTATTATAGATGATGTAAGCGTAAAATCGCATGTAAATGCTATAAAAAGTCTTAACCTGCCAATTACAATGTCCTTTTTGCCGCCGAGCAAGTATAGACCAAACTCTCATGTTTTGGCATCTAAAGAGAGTTTTTATATGGTTCATCTTCCAATGGAAGCAAAAAACTTTACAAAAGAGGAGCCTTTTACTCTAAAAGTGAGTGACTCTCAAGAGATAATTACACAAAGAATTGCTGATATAAAAAAGCTTTTTCCTAAAGTAAAACATATAAACAATCATACCGGCAGTAAGTTTACATCTGATGAAAATGCTGTAAAGCGGCTTATATATGCACTTGAGAAGCAGAGCATAAACTTTATAGATAGCAGAACAATCGCTTCGACAAAAGTTCCGGCAGTAATGAAAAACTATAAAAAAAAGTACATCTCTAGAGATGTTTTTTTAGATCATGAGTTTGATAAAGAGTATGTTAAAGGGCAGATAAAACAGGCAGTCGAATATGCAAAAGCGCATGGAAGCGCAATTGCTATAGGGCATCCACACTCAAACACTATATTAGCCATCAATGAATCAAAGAAACTTTTTGCAGATATAGAGTTAGTTTTAGTAGATAAGCTCTACGTGGATGAGTAGATTTTAACAGAGTGTAATTATTGGCAAAAAATGATTGAAACAATAAATTTTCATATTACAGAGCTTGATGCCATGAAGAGATATCCAAAAGAGATATTTTATATAGGAGCCACAGAGCTACTAAAAAGACCAAAAATCTCCATAGTAGGCAGTCGTAAACCAAATCAATATGCAAGAGAGTTAACACATGAGATTGCATCTAAATTGTCACAAGCGGGAGTCTGTATAGTCAGCGGAGGTGCTATCGGCGTGGATGCTATATGTCATAAAGCCGCCGGAGCAAACAACACAATAATGGTTGCAGGAACAGGGCTTGATAAGAGATATCCGGCAATAAATAAAAATATAATTGAAGATATAGAAAAAGAGGGATTAGTTCTAAGTCAATTTCAAGCAAATGTACCATCTTATAAATATAACTTTCCTCTTCGTAACGAGCTGCTTGTTGCTTTGGGAGATATCTTAATTGTAACCTATGCAGATATAAATTCGGGAACCATGAGAAGCGTGCAAGATGCTTTGAAGATGAAAAAAGAGATATATGTGTTACCGCATAGGATTGGGGAGAGCGAAGGTACAAATAAGCTTCTAAACAAAGGGCTTGCAAAAGCTATATATGATGTAGATGAGTTTGTTGCAAGGTTTGGAGATTTAAAGCAAGAGAGTATTATAAAAGATGAGTTTTTAGAGTATTGTAAAACAAATCCAACTTATGATGAAGCTATAGCAAAATTTTCCGCTAAGGTTTTTGAGTATGAGTTGGGAGGGAAAATCACTATAAAAAATGCAAAGATTCAAGTTCTTTAGTAGTTAATAGTTTTATATAGCAATCTGTTTTATAAGTTAAAGTTATTTATTAATATAGCATTATTATCTATATATAATTTTTTTTCAGATAGTGTCATTATAGTAACCTAGTTAGCCAAAGGATATTAACATGACAGTAGAGCAAGTTAAGCGATACAACGGGAGCATATCTATCTTAATAGGCGGTGCGGCAGGAATGGGTATTGCCACACTAGAGAGCATACTTAACAACGCATTTAAAAAGAGCGGCTTTTATGTTTATTCAACAAAAGAGTTTATGTCTCGGGTAAGAGGCGGAAGCAATACTACACTAATTAGAATTTCAGACACTCCCATAGAAGCACCATGTTGGAGTGTTGACATATCCATCGCTTTAGATGCGCTTGCTTTAAAGCACATGCAGGGCAGATGTCATAAAGATACATTAATCTTCGCAGATGAAGCATTTGGCGAGGGTAACGCCATTTTAGTTGCAATGAAAGAGAGTGCAAAAAAGTTTGGTAACGCAAAATATGCAAATACCTATATTGCAGGTATGCTTTTTGGAGTACTTAGTATTGATAAAAGTTTTTTACTCCAAAGTATTGCAGAACACTTTAAAGGTGATGAAGTCAACAAAGAGGTTGCGGAGTTTGGTTATGAAGTGGGTGTAAAATTAGAAAACAAGAGTAAGTTTAAGTTACCCAAAGTTGATATAGAGGGTTTGAAAAAGTTCCACCAGATGGATGGAACAACTGCATCAGGGTTTGGTTTTTTAGCAGGCGGATGTAACATGCTAACTGCCTATCCCATGTCCCCATCAACCGGAGTACTAAACTTTATGGCAGCTATGTCAAAAGAGTTTGATATAGCAGTAGAGCAGAGTGAAGATGAGATAGCATCCTTACATATGGTGCTTGGCGGTTGGTACGCAGGTGCAAGAGCTATGACTACAACATCCGGCGGTGGTTTTGCTCTTATGGGTGAGGCTTTGAGTTTATCTGGCATGACAGAGACTCCTGCGGTGATATATCTAGCTCAAAGACCCGGACCTGCTACCGGACTTCCTACAAGAAGTGAACAGGGCGATTTAAACTTGGCTGTTTACTCAGGACACGGTCCGTTTCCTCGCGTGGTTTTAGCACCTAGTTGTTTAAAAGAGTGCATAAACTACGGTTATCTTGCGTTTGAGTTAGCTGATCGTTTTGGGATTCCTGCTATTTTTCTAAGTGACCAATACTTGGCTGATTCAATCTCTATGATAGAGGATGTTGATTTTGCATCTTACGAGCAGCGCAGATATATTGTAAAGACGCAAGAGGGCTATGAGCGATATGCGGATACAAAAGATGGAATAAGTCCAAGAGGAATTCCCGGATTTGGAGATGGGCTTATATGCTCTGTAGGTGATGAGCATGATGAGAGAGGACAGATTACGGAAGATTACAATATGCGCGAGCGGATGGTTGCAAAAAGAGCTCGAAAAAACAACGAACTTATAAAAGAGGCAATCCCACCCGAAGTATATGGAGAGGGCGATATTGCAATTGTCGGTTGGGGCTCAACTAAAGGCAGCATTTCAGAAGCCTTACAAAACTTGAACAATCCAGATTTGGCGCAAGTGCATTTTGCATGGGTTTATCCGCTCTCAAAGGAGCAGTTAAGTGTTCTTGGAAACTTCTCTCACATCATTGTAGTAGAGAACAATGCCGATGGTGCTTTTGCAAATCAATTAAGACTTCATGATATAAAAATTTACAATCAGATTTTACAATCAAACGGTTTTAATTTTTTTGCAGATCAACTAACTCTAATGATAGAAGAGTCGATTAAGGAGATATTATGAGCAATCTATTTGATAAGAGAGATGTTGATGTCGCTTGGTGCCCTGGTTGTGGTAACTTTGGTATTTTAAAGCTTGTAAAAGAGGTCTTAGAAGAGCTTGAAATAAAAAAGAATAGTCTTGTCAATGTCTCAGGAATCGGTCAGGCGGCAAAGACTCCCTACTATATAGATACAAATATGTTTGGTGTACTTCACGGCAGAGCACTTCCCGTTGCAACCGGTATCAAACTCAGCAATGAAAATCTGTGCGTAGTTGCAGAGGGTGGAGACGGTGATATGTACGGTGAGGGCGGTAATCACTTTATTCATACTATAAGAAGAAATATCGATATTGTTCATATAGTTCACAATAACATGGTGTATGGTCTAACAAAAGGGCAGGCATCGCCTACAAGTCAGAAGGGCTTTGTAACAGGTGTGCAGGTCGATGGAGTTATAAATGAGCCGTTTAATCCCTTGGCAGTTGCCTTGTCTTTAAAGGCAGGATTTGTCTCACGCATAAATATCGGCAATATAAAACATGCAAAAGAGGTTCTAAAAGAGGCTTTTTTATATAAGGGCTATGCACTTGTTGACATCTTGCAGCCTTGCGTGACATTTAATAAAATAAACACATATGATTGGTTTAGTGAAAATAGCTATGTTTTAGATGACTCTTATGATGCTAGTGACTTTGAACAAGCTGTAAAAAAATCTTTTGAGACAATTCCTATGCCTATAGGCGTTCTATATAAAAATAAAAATAGCGCGGTAACGTTTGAAGAGGCTAAAAGGGGTAGAGATGCAAAGCCGCTTCACTCTGTCACTCATGATATGGCTAAGATTCAACGCTTGTTTGAGAGCTATTAAGAGAGAACTTACAAGATAAGCATAGCGTCGCCGTAGGAGTAGAATCTATACTCATTCTCAATTGCCGCTTTGTATAGTTCTTGAGTTTTCTCTAAGCCCACAAAGGATGCGACAAGCATAAGAAGCGTTGACTTTGGAAGATGAAAGTTGGTAAGCAGATGATTTACTCTAAGCGGTCTGTTGTTTGGATGCAAAAATAGATTTGCTTCCCCTTTTTGTGTCTTGCTTCTTGCATAAAACTCTATTGTCCTTGTAGAGGTTGTTCCGACACTCAAAAGAGGGATACCGGAGTCTATTATTTTTTTGGCACTATCTGAGATAGCATAATACTCTGAGTGCATAGGATGCTCTGTAATGGTGTCGCACTCAATCGGTTTAAACGTGCCACTTCCTACATGCAGAGTTACAAAGGCATGAACAAAGTTTTTGCATACTCTCTCATGCTGCTCTTTTGTAAAATGAAGAGATGCGGTTGGAGCTGCAACTGCACCCTCTTTTTTAGCAAATACGCTCTGGTACTCGCTCTCATCCTCTCTGTTATCTTCTCTTTGTATATATGGAGGGAGCGGAACATGCCCAATTTTGTCTAGAATTGGAAGAAGTTCTTCAAAACGTAAAAGCCTTCCGTTACTAAAAAAGTTTACTACTCTACTTCCATCATCTAGCAGCTCTTTTACCTCCGCTACTAAATCCTCTTTAAAATCTTTTGTAAAAAGTATCTTTAGAGCAGTTTTTACTTTTCCTCTTATATATACATTTATGTCATGAGCATTAATGGCTCTGTTTAGAAGAAGCTCAATCTTTCCACCACTCTCTTTTTTGCCAAAAAGCCTCGCTTTTATAACTTTAGTATCATTAAATATAAGTGCACAATTTTGTGGAATAAATTTCTCTAAGTCAGAAAATTTAACATGAGAAATCTTATCTTTTTCTCTATCGTAGACAAGAAGTTTTGCACTATCTCTAGGAGTTGTTGGATGTGTAGCTATGAGCTTCTTAGGAAGAGTAAAGTCATAGCTTGAGGTTAAAAGCTCTCTGTTATTCACTATCTTTGTTTATCGCTTTTATCTCATCTAGTAGATTAATATCCTCATCATCCTCTTCTTCCTCAAGCGGAGGAGCAGGGTTGACCATTTTAACAATTAAGATAGAGACTCCATAGAGTATCACAAGAGGTCCTGCCATGAGAAGCTGTGTTAGGACATCGGGAGGAGTAAGAAGTGCTGCTATTATAAATATAAGTACAACAGCGTACTTAAAAAACTCTCTCATCTGCCTATCATCAACCATTCCTAAAAGCGCTAAAAAGTAGGCAAAAACTGGAAGCTCAAATGCTATTCCAAAGCCAAACATAATTTTTGTGAAAAAGCCTACATATGCCTCTATATTTATAAGTGGAGTAAACTTGAAGCTACCAAAAGTAATAAGAAAGTCAAAACCAAAAGGGGTAACTATATAGTATGCAAATAAAACCCCAACAGTAAACATCGTAGTTCCGCCAAGAATAAAAGGGATAACCATCTTTTTTTCATTAGCATAAAGAGCCGGTGCTACAAATGCCCATATTTGGCTAAGAATAATCGGCAAAGCTCCAAGAATTGCAGCAAAAAAGGAGACTTTTAGAGCTACGAAGAATGCCCCGCCTACTTGGGTTGTAGTTACCATTCCATCGGCCGCATGAAGTGACTTTTTGCCGACTTCAAGCAGAGCTACGTTTAAGGGCTCAACAATCCACGCTAAAAGCGCCTCATGAAAGTAAAACATAACAAAAAACATAACTATCAGAGAAGCTACTGAAATAGCAAGCCTTTTTCTAAGCTCTATTAAGTGTGGTTTTATCTCATCAAACATTTTTGCCATCTTCTTCTATTTTATCTGCACTTTGGCTCTTTTTCTTCTTAGCCAATGTTACCTCTTGTCGGTTCTCTTGGGGTTGCTCTTTTTTTGCTCCGTCAAAAAGCTCCTCATACGTAAAAGAGTCATCCTCTAAAGTTGTAAGTTTTGCTGCCATTTTTTTAATATCGGTTGCACTCTTTACTTGAGTTGATGCATCCTGAAGCTCTTTTTTATATGCTAAAGCCTCATCTTTCATGCTCTTAACATTTATCTCTTCTTCAAATGATTGCTTCATGTTGCTGATAGTATTTTTTGTATTTCTAAAAAATTTTGCTATCTCAACCATAGTGCTTGGAAGTTTATCAGGACCAAGGAATAAGATGGCCATAACAGCAATAATAAGTATCTCAGTAAAACCCATACCAAACATAAAAAATCCTCAAAATAATTATAAAGAGAAGATTCTATCTAAAGAATAATTAAATTATGATATAAAAAGGGCAATCTCATCTGCTAAAAGGTACTCTTTATTATAAAAAGTATCATTTTTAGTTATTAACTTTCTCTCTTGTACTAAAAATTCAGCTTTTTTTATCTCATTTGGATTTAGTATATTTTTAGGCACTCCGATAGATGAGCGTAAGCCTAAGAATATCTGCTCTACTCTTTTTTCATTTTGCTCTAGAAATTCTGTTTTTATATCTAGTGGGTTTTTAATATAGTTCTCAATATCAGTTGTCGGATAGTATCTCTGCATACCGAGTTTGCCGACAGCCCCGCTTCCTAAGCCTATGTAATCTTTGTAACTCCAGTAACCAAGATTGTGTGTGCTCTTATATCTGCCAAAGTTACTTATCTCATACTGCTCAAATCCAAAATCGGCAATCTCCTTAAATAACCATGAGGTAAGCTTTAATCTCTCATTTGACATATGCGGCTTACTCTCAAAGGGTGTACCCTCTTCAATGGTTAAGGCATAGGCACTTAGATGGTTTATTGGCAAGGAGAAGGCGGTTTGTAAATCACTCTCTAAAAGCTCTTTTGTGTCGCCTAGCGTTGCATATATAAGATCAAGTGAGATGTTTTCAAATCCAACTTTTTTTGCATTTAAGAGTGCCTCTTTTGCTTGAGTAGCGCTGTGTGCACGATTTAGAAGTTTTAGTTTTGTATCATTAAAACTCTGCACGCCAAAGCTTATTCGATTGACTCCGAGTTTGCGCATCCCCTCAAGCCACGCTTGTGTTGCACTGTTTGGATTTGCTTCACTAGTTATCTCAATATCTTCTTTTAGATATGGACGTAAACTTTCAAAGATTTTTTCATAAAGTTTTGGTTCAACGGTAGATGGGGTTCCGCCTCCGATAAAAACAGACTCTATCTCTTTTGAGGAGATTTTAAACCTCTCTAGCTCAAATGAAAGCTGTTTCTCAAGAGCGAGCATGTAGTGCTCCTTTAGATGAAACTTATCTACATAGGAGTTAAATGCGCAGTAGTAACATTTAGAGTCACAAAAGGGGATATGTATATAAAGTAGCAAATTTTTCTCCAAATCTATAGGAGGAATTATAGCTATATTTTCTCTTTACTCCATTTTAATTAACATAAATTAAAGAATTGTGCGTTAAAGTAACATAAAATATTTTTATGCTTAAGATGAAGGGTTGTGTCTTAGAGATGAATGAAATACAGAGCCATATGCTACTTATATCAGATTTATACAATAGTTGTGATGATAAGCAAAAAGACTCTATTATAGCTGACTTAAAAGCTATTTTAAGCTCTCAAGATAGAGCTGATTCTAATTTAAACCCAAACAGAATAGATACGCTTACGGGTCTGCTAAATAGAGACTCTTTAATAAGAGATATCTCTTTGCTTCAAGACGAAGCAATGTTGGTAATATTGCATATAAATCAGATAGAAGCTATAAAGCAGCTCTATGGTTTTAGTATGGTTGAGGAGATAATCTTAAACAAAGCGCAGAGTCTAAAAGAGCTTGTTAAAGATAGTGATGTTTTTTTATACAGCATAAATTTTCAGAAGTTTGCTCTGTTGGTAAAAAATAGAAAACTCTTCGATAAGTACATCTCAATTTTAAAATTTTCAATTTTTAACAATATTGATAGTTTTACATACTCTAGCAGCACGGGAACAGAGATAATGTCTGATTTTACTGCAGGAATATCTTGTGGAACAGAGCATCTCCATCATGAAGCAAATGTGGCTCTTCAAGAGGCAATGCTCTCGAAACTAAGTCACAAGATATATGATAGAAACCCCGAATATATTCGTTTGAAAAAATCGACACTAGATAAGTATCAAGTTTATAAAGATGCTCTTCATAACGGTTATATAGTTCCATATTTTCAACCCATTATAGACACAAGAGACGGTTCGGTAATGAAGTACGAAGCTTTGGCAAGACTTCAGCTTCCGGATGGAAGAGTTATTGCACCAAATGATTTTTTAGATACTGCAAAAGAGGATAAAACTTTTGAATTTTTTACAAGACAGATGATGCAAAAAGTTTTTAATATATATGACAAAACTTATGTGGAGATATCTATTAACTTAACGTATGAAAATATAAAATCTCAAAGTATGCAGGAGTATATAAAAAACAGACTGCAGAAGTACGGCGGCGATAGAATTACGTTTGAAATAGTTGAGACAGAAGAGATAGAAGATTATGAAGTAGTAGAGAGATTTATTTCAATGATCAAAGAGCATGGGTGTAAAATATCAATAGATGATTTTGGAAGCGGATACTCTAACTTTACAAACTTAATAAAACTAAATATTGATTTTATTAAAATTGACGGCATGCTTATAACAAAACTGCTGTGTGATGAGAAGGTAAGGCTTATGGTCAAGGGACTTGTAGAGTTTGCAAAAAATATAAAGATTAAAACAGTTGCGGAGTTTGTCTGTTCACAGGAGATATCTGAGTGCGTAAAAGAGCTCGGAGTAGACTATTTTCAAGGCTACTACCATGGAGAGCCAAAAGATGCAAAGTTTTACGGACTTGTATAAACTTTAGCGCTCTTTTGGAGCTCTATTTTGAGAGATTGCTTAAGGTATCTATAATTTCATCCATTTTATCGCTAATTAGACCGACTTCACTTGATATATCATTGACATCGCTTGCATTTTTGTTAAGCGCATCAGAGCTATCAGAGATAGATTGAATTAAAACATTAGTAGTTGCAGAGGTCTCGGCGAGACTCTTTTGAGTCCTCTCTGCAAGCTTACGAACCTCATCTGCAACGACAGCAAATCCGCGTCCATGTTCACCTGCTCGTGCCGCTTCAATTGCAGCGTTTAGCGCCAAGAGGTTGGTCTGCTCTGCAATATCACCTATTGTTGCCAATATTGTTTTTGTTTCATTTGCGTTTACAACCAGTGTTTGAAGACTCTCTACCATATCATTCTCTTTGTGAGCGATATTGTGAATCCTCTCAACTGCATTGCCTATCATCTCTTTTAGCTCTTTGATTGTAGTGTTTGTGATTGTTGAAATAGTTTCATTGAGTCTGTTTGAGGAGTCAACTATTGTTTTTTGACTCTCCTGATTTTTCTGCTCCATGCTCTCAAGAGACTCTCCAAGAGCATTTATGTTATTTAGCAAGTCTGCCATTTTTGCCTCTACATTTATTTCGCTTCTTGTAGAAAAAGAGCCTTCAGAGAACTTCTGTAGTGTTGCTATAGCGTTGTCTATATTTTTCTCTGAGGCGATAAGCATATTATTAAGGCTATTTCTAAGAACATGAACATACGGGGTCTTTGAATCAGAACCGATTCTGCAAGAGTAGTGCCCTTTAGCAACCTTGTCTGTAAGCAGAACCATCTCTCCGGCAACTTTTGTATCATCTAATACAGACTTTTGATAGGTTGTTACTATCTTGTTGAAGTTTTTTTCAGCTTCATCGGTTGTATTTTCATCTACTTGAATTTTATTTCTTTTAAACTCCATCATCTCAATTAGCTCTAATCTTTTTTTGTTTAAAACCTGAGACTCGTTACTGCTGTTTTGCATGTTAAATATCAACGTAATTGTCATAGTGATAACTGCTAGCAACAGATGTACTATGTTTGATTCTACCAAAAAGAGTGAGCCTATTAAGGTTGAAAAAGCTACGATAATGACTATATTTTTTAACTTATTATTCATTTTAAAATTTCCTATCTTAATGTTTTGTAGAGAGCCTCGGCCTCTTCTATCTCTTGTTGTGATGCTTTTCTTCTACATGAGAGGTATGTCTGCTCTTTTCTAGTTATATCATACATAGGGTAGACAGTTGCAAAAACCCAGTAAAATCCGCCGCCTTTAGCCCTGTTTTTTACATATCCTGACCAGATTTTATCGTTTTTTATAGCATCCCATAAATCTTTAAATGCAGCTTTTGGCATATCCTTGTGGCGGACAATATTGTGCGGTTTTCCTACTAGTTCATCAATGCTGTAACCGGAAATTGCACAAAAATCATCATTAGCAAAAATTATAATGCCTTTTGCATCTGTTTGAGAAACTAAAAAATCATCATTTTTTAAAACATACTCTTTCATTGCTTGCCTTTTCTTAATTTTGTCATAAAGCTGACATAACTGTAACGAAATATAAGTTAATCGTAGATAAAGAGCTTATAATTCTTTTCATATTTGCTTATAATGTCTTTATATTAAAAATTGTTTTATTAGTAGTTTTGTCGATTTGGATATGCATATCATATAGTAAATTAGTTTATTTTAATAGCATATTTTGTATAATCGCACCAATATAACAACTAAGAGCTTTTGAAGCTGCTTGCTAAGTGAAATAATGAGAAAAAAAGATTTATATCGTCCCAATGTTGCTATGATAATAGTCTCAAGTTTCTATCCACAGAAAAAAGAGATTTTTTTAGCACATAGAAATGATTTAAAAAATGTTTGGCAGTTTCCCCAAGGCGGTATAGATGAGGGTGAAGAGGTAAGGGAGGCTCTTTTTAGGGAGCTTTTAGAGGAGATAGGTACTGATAGCGTAGAGATAATTGCAGAGTTTCCTGAATGGATATCTTACGATTTTCCCTCTAGAATTGCCGAGAATATGAAACCTTTTATTGGACAAAAGCAGAAATATTTTTTAGTCAAACTACAAGAAGAAGCGGTAATAAATATAAATACGCAAGAGCCTGAGTTTAGTGATTACAAATTTGTATCAACAGAGGAAGCTCTAAATTTGAGTGCTAGTTTTAAAAAAGATGTTTATGAGAGTGTTATAAGTTATTTTAAAAAAGAGGGATTGTTGTAGATGTTGATAGTTCAAAAGTTCGGCGGAACAAGTGTTGGTGACTTAGATCGCATTCAAAATGTAGCAAAACGTGTAAGTGCTGTAAAAAAAGCAGGAAACGATATTATTGTCGTTGTATCTGCTATGAGCGGTGAAACAAATAAGCTTCTCTCATATGCGGAGCACTTCTCAAAAGCTCCTGTAAAAGCTGAGATGGATATGTTGTTAAGCTCCGGCGAGAGAGTAACGGCTTCACTTCTGGCAATAGCGCTTAGTGAACTGGGGCATAATGCGGTCTCTATGACAGGTAGAAAAGCCGGTATTGTAACTAATAATATTCACACGAAAGCTAGAATCGAAGAGATTAATCCGCTTATCATGCAAGAGGCTATTAAAGAGGGAAAAATTATTGTAGTTGCAGGTTTTCAAGGGGTATCGCAAGATGGAAACGTAACTACATTAGGACGTGGCGGAAGCGACCTCTCTGCAGTCGCAATTGCAGGAGCGCTAAAGGCTGATTTGTGTGAGATTTATACGGATGTCAGTGGGATATTTACGACAGATCCTAGAATTGAGCCAAAAGCAAAAAAGCTTGATATGATTTCGTATGATGAGATGCTAGAGCTTGCCTCTTTGGGTGCGAAAGTGCTTCAAAATCGTTCGGTAGAGTTGGCAAAGAAGTTAAATGTAAATCTAGTAACAAGAACAAGCTTCTCAGATGAAGAGGGAACATTAATAACTAAGGAAGAAAATATTATGGAAAAACCGTTAGTAAGTGGAATCGCACTTGATAAAAATCAAGCTCGTATATCTTTAGTAGGTGTAAAAGATAGACCTGGAATAGCATCTGATATATTCACTAAGCTCTCAAACAACAATGTTAATGTTGACATGATAATTCAAAATGTCGGGCATGACGGTAGAGCAAACATAGACTTTACTGTTCCCGTAAATGATATAGATGATGCAAAGGAAGTTGTGGAGACATTTGTTAAAGAGTCTGAAATTGATAAAGTCTCTTATGATGAGAATATCTGCAAAGTCTCAATAGTCGGAGTAGGTATGAAGTCTCACACAGGAGTTGCCGCAAAAGCATTCTCAATGATGGCAAAAGAGAATATAAATATAAATATGATTTCAACATCAGAGATAAAAGTCTCTATGGTTATAGATGAGAAGTATGCAGAGTTGGCAGTTAGAAGCCTTCATGCGGCATACGAATTAGATAAGTAATGTATAACCATATTTTCGCCAGAGGCGAAGTTTTAGTGGTATGAGAAATATGTCTGATTTTGCGCAGTGGAGCTTGGATGCTATAAGAGAAGAGGGCGGCTGTTTTAGCTGGCTTGAAGAGCAGAGATTTGATTGGACGACTACAACTGCGCAAGCACTTGAGCAGATACTTGAGGGCAAAACAATTATCTTGATAACTGATGAGAGGAGAAGGTGGCTAGAGACATATATCCTTGATAATTTAAACAACACCAAGATGGATCGCCCTCTACTTCCTATAATTAGCATAGATAGCATGTATAAACATTATAATAACGTAAGTGGCGGAGAGATGCTTGATGTTATTGAGGATATGGTATCTTTAGCACACAGAGATGACTACTTCTATTGGTATATAGGAAAAGGTGAAGATAAAAGAGCAGATCTTGCAAAGAGAAGAGATACTAGTTATTTTTGGGTTTTTGATGAAGATTATATTAATGCATTTAACCTGAAATCTTATGATAAACAACTAGATATAAAACTTCTTCAACTATATAACCTCTTTAACGCATCTTTAAATGCAGCTATGTTTGGAGAAGTAGATGTCGGTTCATGATAGCAAAAAGAGCTATATCCTAATTTCAACAGATATAGAGTCAGAGTTTAATAGAGTAAAAGATGAGCTAAAACCAAACAGAGTTGTTGGTTTTATAGAAGATGAGTTTAAGATTGAACATGCAAAAGCCGTTGTTGCAGAGGCATATATTAGTGAATCAGAGACAAAATATATAATTCTAGGAGCGAATAGTTTCAACACAATATCCCAAAACGCACTTTTAAAACTTTTAGAAGAGCCTCCTAAAAATATAGAGCTTATAATTATATCCCCAAATAAATCAAACCTACTCCCTACCGTACGCTCAAGAATGCCGATTGTAAAGGGCGAAAAAACAGCTCTAATTACAGAGATTAACCTTAATTTGTCTCGTATAAACTATGAAGAGGTTTTTGAGTTTTTAAAAACAAACGCAAGAGTAAAAAAGAGTGAGGCAAAGACGATTGTAGAGGGGTTGTACTATAAGGCGACCGTCATTGAAAAACTAGCACTGAGCTCTTTTACGCTTCAAAATTTTGATAAAGCCTACAGATTGTTAGAGCTAAACTCAAGACCTCAGAGTGTTTTGGCAATGTTAGTTATGAGTTTTGCGGGAGAAAAAAATGCAAATTGAACTTTTATCAAATAGTATAGATAAACATAAATATTTAAAAAAGCTCGGTGTAGATAGCGGCGGCATAGCCATCTTAGCATCAAAAGCAACACACCATACCATCTATATTAGAAGCCTACATGTAGGTGCGGCAAATATTTTAAAACAAGATGCCATCAGTGTTGGAGCAGATTTGGCTGTTCCGCGCGGAACAGTTACTGCGATGAGCTCGCATGTTGATTGTATATTGATAGCCACGTCAAGACAGCTGCTAGCACTTAGCAAGAAAGAGTTGGCGCAGCCGTTTGGATTAAAAGAGGTGGCAAAGAAGCTTCAAGAGATATTGAAGATTAGGAGAGCTGAGCGGGTTGAGGTAATGGGAATTATCAATGCAAATGAGGATAGTTTCTTTCCTGAATCAAGATTTAGTGCAAATGAAGTTGTTGAAGCTGTAGAGAAGATGATAGATGATGGTGCTGACATTATAGATATTGGAGTAGTTTCATCCGCCCCAAATGCTTTGCATGTAGGAAAGGATGAGGAGCTTGCAAGAGTAAAGCCTGTACTTGAAGCTATAAAAAAAGCAAGACTCTATAATAAGATAAAGTTTAGCATAGATAGCTATGAGCCTGAGGTAATAACATGTGCTCTAAAGAGTGGATTTGAGATTGTAAACGATATCACAGGGCTTGCAAATGATGAGATCTCAAAGCTTTGTGCAAGTAATAACTCTATGGCAGTAATTATGCATATGCAGGGGAGTCCCCAAACAATGCAAAATGAGCCAAAGTACGAAAATATCTTAAGCGATATATACTCATTTTTTGAGCAAAGAGTAGCAAGAGCAGAGTTTTTAAACGTTAAACATATAGCGCTTGATGTCGGAATTGGGTTTGGTAAAACTGTTGAAGACAATCTTATGCTTATAAAGCATTTAGGACATTTTTCAACACTCGGCAAGCCTCTGCTTGTAGGTGTCTCAAGAAAATCAATGATAGATAAAATTTCTCCGTCATCAGCGCAGGAGAGATTGGCCGGAACACTAGCACTAAATCTAGAGGCTGTAAAAAACGGAGCTTCAATAATACGTGTTCATGACGTCAAAGAGCATGTGCAGGCACTAAAGATATATGAGGCATTAAATAGGGTATAAAAAATAGGGGGGGGGAGACAAGCTATGGTATTTCCAAAAGTAGGAAATATAGCAACGACTTCGGTCGTTACGATAGGAATTAACAGCTCAATATCTGATGCTGTAAAAAAGATGTTTAGCAGTGAGCATAGAAATATAGTAGTCACTGAGGGAAACACTTTTCGCATAATGAGAGTAACTGATATTTTAAATATGAAAGCAAGAGGCGTAAATCTTGAGAGCTCTTTAAAGGATAGTAATTTGCCGGTAATTCCGGTAGTAAATAAAGAGAAAACAGTCTTATATACAATGGAGTATTTAAACTCTGAAACAGAGTATGTGTGTGCGGTAAAGGATGACGGTTCACTATATGGGTTAATCTCTCATACAGACATTATAAGCAGTATAGATCCCGATACCTTGATGGACAACTTCTGTCTTGTTGACTTTTTAAAACTAGGAAAAAGGTCAAAGTGGATAAAGAAAGATTTAAAAACAGCAGAGTTGCTTTGTGAAATGGCAAAAGATTCATTTGAGAGCGTAATAGTTGTAGAGGATTTAAAACCCATAGGTATATTTACTACCAAAGATGTTATTAGGGTTGTTGAAAAAAATGAAGATTTGAATCTGCCTATTAGTAGATATATGTCCTCTCCTGTTGAGACAATAGGAAAGAACTCATCTGTTAAAGAGGCTATAGAGTTTTTAAAAAAGAAGCACTACAAGAGAGTAATAGTTGTAAATGATGACGGCAAAATGTCCGGTGTTGTCTCGCAAAAAGAGCTTATCGCTACTACATACTCAAGATGGGCAGCATTAACAAAAGAGTACCAAAAAGAGCTAGATGACATAAATAGCGCGCTTATAAGTAAAAATATTAAGTATGAGGAGATGGCATCGAGAGACCCTCTGACAAACCTCTATAATAGATATAAATTTTTAAAACTTTATGAATCATCCCATAAAACAATGCTTGAGAGAGATAATGATATGTCCCTGATTATGGTTGATATAGATTACTTTAAAAAGATAAATGATACGTATGGGCATAATGTCGGTGATAGGGTTATAGTAGAAGTTTCAAAAACATTACAAGATAGTTTAAGGAACATAGATATGGTTTGTAGATGGGGTGGGGAGGAGTTTGTTATTCTTCTGCCTGCCGTAAATATAGACAATACTCTTTTAATTGCAGAGAAACTAAGAAGCAATATAGAGAAGCTTAGAGTAGAGGGTGCCAATGAAGTAACCGCAAGCTTTGGGGTCTCAAGTGTTAAGAGAGATGATGATATAAGTAGTGTTGTAAATAGAGCAGATGTTGCGCTATATTTGGCAAAATCCTCTGGAAGGAACTGTGTAAAAAAAGCAGATTAAAAAATTATTTTTAGATTTGGTTTGCGCACACTTAGCGCAAACCCATATAGAGACTATTCTATTTCAGCGTCAATGACATCTTCGTCATTTTTCTTCTTCTTAGTATCAGCCTCACCGCCTGCTTCATCGCCTTGCTCTTTTTTGTACATCTGCTCAGCCATTTTGTGACTCGCTTCCGTTAGAGCTTTTACTTTTTCTTCGATTTGCTCTTTTGTAGCATTTTCATCTTTTAGCGTATCTTTAAGTTCGGTTATAGCCGACTCTATTTTTGCTTTCTCTTCAGCTTCAATCTTATCGCCCATCTCATTTAGAGACTTCTCAGTTTGAGCAATAAGTGCATCTGCTTGATTTTTAAGCTCAACTAGCTCTTTTCTTGTAGAGTCTTCTGCTTTATGCGCCTCTGCATCCTGAATCATTTTGTTAATCTCTTCTTCGCTTAGTCCTGAGCTTCCAGAGATAGTGATTGATTGAGATTTACCTGTTCCTTTATCTGTTGAGCTAACGGTAAGTATCCCGTTTGCATCAATGTCAAACGTAACTTCAATTTGAGGTACGCCTCTTGGAGCTGCAGGAATATCACCTAGTTCAAAAAGACCTAGAGATTTGTTATCTTTAGCAAACTCTCTCTCCCCTTGAACAACCGAGATGCTAACAGCAGGTTGGTTATCTTCGGCAGTTGAGAAGATTTGAGATTTTTTAACAGGTATAGTTGTACCTTTTTCGATAATCTTAGTAGCAACACCGCCGAGAGTCTCAATTCCAAGTGAAAGTGGAGTAACATCTAAAAGAAGTACATCTTTAACGTCTCCGCGTAAAACACCGCCTTGAATTGCCGCACCGGCTGCTACAACCTCATCAGGATTTACACCTTTGTTTAATTTTTTACCGTCAAAGAACTTAGATACCATCTCTTGTGCAAGAGGAACACGAGTTGAACCTCCAACCATGATAATCTCTTTAATAGCATTGTTATCTAAGCCAGACTCCTTCATAGCTGTCTTGATGTGACTGATTGTCTCCTCAACAAGACCCTCTATCATGCTCTCAAATTTCGCACGAGTAAGTTTTACTACAAGGTGTTGAGGTCCCGCTTCCGTCATTGTGATAAACGGTAGGTTAATCTCAGTCTCAGTTGAGCTAGAGAGCTCTTTTTTAGCATTCTCAGCTGCATCTTTAAGACGTTGAAGAGCCATTTTGTCATTTTTAAGATCAATTCCATGCGTATTTTTAAACTCGCTATTTAGGTAATCAACTATTTTATTATCAAAATCATCTCCACCTAAAAATGCGTTTCCATCAGTTGAGAGAACCTCAAAAGTACCGTCGCTTATCTCTAATACGGTAACATCAAACGTTCCGCCCCCTAAGTCGTAAACAAGCACGTTCTCTTCTGCTTTGCTGTCTAATCCGTATGCAAGTGCAGATGCAGTCGGCTCGTTGATAATACGAAGTACATTAAGACCGGCAATTGTTCCTGCATCTTTTGTCGCTTTTCTTTGTGAATCATTAAAGTAAGCCGGAACGGTAATAACAGCGTCAGTTACAGTTGAGCCGATATACGCTTCCGCATCCTCTTTTAATTTACTTAAAACTTTAGCTGAAATCTCTTGCGGAGTGTAAATTTTACCCGCAACATCAACAGCTGCCATTCCATCTTTATCTACGATATTGTAAGTTACCTTATCATGAGCTGCTTTTGCATTCTCTTCACTCATCATAAGACCCATAATTCTTTTGATTGAACTAATTGTCTTGTTAGGGTTTGTAATCGCTTGACGTTTAGCAGGATCTCCTACTAAAACCTCACCTTTGTCTGTAAATGCAACAACTGAAGGAGTTGTGTTTTTACCCTCTTTGTTTGGGATGATTTTTGCCTCACCGCCCTCATAAACTGCTACACATGAATTTGTTGTTCCTAAATCTATACCTATTACTTTACTCATAATTTTTTTCCTTTATTTATCTAATTTGTCGCAAAAGGAACACGTCCCTTTTGCTTTCGCTAGCCGCTATGGCACTGAAGCTTGACACTTTCGTGTCAGAATCTTAAAAAATTGTTAAAGACGACGATATTATATCGTGATACTCTTTTTTTGTATGCTACTTAAGTAGCATAAGCAAAGGTTAATTCGCCACGACTACCATCGCTTCACGAAGCGGTCTCTCTTTATATCTATAACCGGTTTGAAAAGTCTGAACTATCTGACCGCTCTCTACCGTATCACTATCCACGCTTTGAACAGCATTGTGGATATTTGGATCAAATGGTTCATCATGGGAGACCATTGTCACTCCATGTTTTTCTAAAGAGGTTGTAAGCTGTTTGAGTGTTAGCTCAATACCCTCTTTTAATTTTTCAAAATGCTCCTGCGGATCTGCCACGCTTGCCGTAGAAGAGAGTGCCATTTGAAGTGAATCCATAACGGGAATCATATCTTTTGCAAATTTTTCATTAGAATACTCAACTGCCGTATATTTCTCTCTTTCGAGTCTTTTTTTGATATTATCAAAATCAGCATGAACGCGAGCATACTTATCTTTAAGAGATGCTAACTCCTCTTGCAAGAGATCAAATTCGTTCTCAACTGCCTCTGCCTCAGCAGCTGCTTCTTGAGCTAGTTCATCTAGCTGAGTGTCTTCAAGAGTCTCTTCTTGAATCTCTTCATTATTTTCTTTTGACATAGTTGTTAAGTTACTCCTTTTCTAAAAGATTACACTATTATACATATTGAGCGTAATAATGTCAAGTAAAAGTTAAATTATTTAATTTAATAAACTTGAGTCTATCATTATCAACTATGAGAGTTGCCAAAAGAGTAGTTTCTGTTGTATTATTCTAATATATATATTAGATTGGAGAGATAATGAAGTATTTAGCTTGGTTAATAGGCATTTTAGTAACATTGGTAATTATCGTATATGTAGTAGCTTTTACATCATTTGGTAATGGAGTGTTAAAGCCAATTATAGAGCAAAAGATTACGAAGCAGACAAAACTAGAGAGTAAGTTCTCTGTATTTCGCCTTAGCATGAGTGATTTTGAGATAGTCTTAGAGATAAAGGATAAAAACATTATAAAAGCAAAAGGGGATTACGCTCTATTTTCACAAACTTTTAATATCTTTTATGACGTTAATCTTCAAAACCTGCAAACATTAAAACCTTTGACAAATAGTGAGCTAAGAGGAGCATTTTATACAAACGGAAATGTAAAGGGAGATATTGATTTTATGAAGATTGTGGGCAAGAGTAGTGTTGGGGGTAGCGATACTTCATATAATGTAGAGCTAAAAGAGCTAAACCCGACATCTATTATTGCAAATATAAAAGATGCAAAACTAGCCGCGCTTCTCTATATGGGTGCTCAAAATCCTTATGCAACAGCAGATATAGATATGGATATAAACTTTAGAGATATAACGCCGCATAAGATGGATGGAGAGATTATTTTAAAAACCAAAAACGGCAAAATTGATCCAAAATATATGTTAAGCGATTTTAACGTAACTATCCCGCAGACCTCTTTTTCTATGAACCTTGATGCAAACCTAAGGGGCGATGATGTTAATTATAAGTATGAACTGCTCTCAAACCTCTTTAAAATCAACTCCTCGGGAAAAGTAGTTCCAGATCCGCTTCAAGCGGAGTTGAAATACTCGCTTAATATTGAGGATTTAGAAGTATTAAAGCCTATAACAGATGCCGATGTTAGAGGCGTATTTAGAGTAAACGGAAACGTAAAGGGTACAAAAGAGAAGATGGTTATAGATGGAGTTAGCGACTTGGCTTCATCTGATACTACATTTCAAGCCATATTAAAAGAGTTTGTCCCATCATCAGTAAAAGCCAAAGTTGTGAATCTTGATATTGCAAAACTACTCTATATGGTAAAGCAACCGCACTATACAGATGGACTTTTTTCTATGCAAGCAGATATAAGTGATGCAAGAAGCAAGAGCTTGAGTGGAAAAATCGTAACAACATTAACTAATGGTATTTTTAACTCAAAATATTTAAGTAAGACATATGAGTTTTCATCTCTTATGCCAAAAACTACATTTAACGCTATAACAACAACTGTTTTAAGCGGCAATATTGCCGATACAAAGGTCGATTTTAATTCCAATATAGCAAATATTGATATAAAAAGCGCAAAGTTCAACATTAAAGATGCTTCACTTAAGAGTGATTACAGGGTTGTTATACCGAACTTAGACAACCTCTTTTTTATCACAAACCAGCACATGAGAGGTCAGCTCATAGCAAATGGAGATATCTCAAAGGCAGAGGATTTGGATTTTACGATGTACTCAAATGTAGCTGATGGAAAAGTTGAAGCAAAGCTTCATAATGATGATTTTTATGCAAATCTAAGCTCTCTTAAGACAACTAAACTGCTTCATATGCTTATCTATCCGGAAATAGTAGATGCCGCAATAGATGCAAAAGTGAAATATAATCTAGCAAAAAGCAAAGGTGTCGTTAATGCTAAAATATCTGATGCCGTTTTTGCAAAAAATCAGATGTTTGACCTCCTTAAGCAATATACAAAATTTGATATGTATAGAGAGAATTTCAACGGTGATATAGAGGCAAAAATAGATGAAGAGGATATTTTAGCTTCTGTGGATCTTCGCTCAAAAGAGGCCTCAATTAAGACAGACTCAACAAAGTTAAATACAAAAACAAAACATATAGATACCGATATAACGCTTAGTGCAAAGAAAAATGTAATAAGTGCGAAGTTAAAAGGGGAGATAAGTGCTCCGAGTGTAACTATTGATTTAGAGAAATTAATGAAGTCCGAGGCAGGCAAAGCCATTGAGGAGAAGGTGGATGAGGTTATTAAAAAAGAGGTAAATAAGCTCTTTAAAAAGTTTTTCTAGAGAGCTTGAAAAAGCTCCTCCTCTCCAACAAGAGCCTCTTTTGGCTCTGATATATAGTAGCCTTGCATAAAGTCTATATCAAGCAGCAGCAACTTCTCGTAAATATCTTTTGAGTGTACATGCTCTGCGATTGTCTGCATGTTACTCTGTTTTGCAAAGTGTATGATACTTTTTACAACTTTAAAGTCTTTAGCGCTTACATCAATGTTTTTAACAAGAGAACCATCTATTTTAAGGAAGTTTGCTTCAATATCTATAATAGTTTTAAAGTTTGAGTAACCGCTTCCAAAATCATCAATAGAGACTTTTGCCTTAAGTGAATGTATAAGATTTATCTTTTGCTTAAAGAGCTCTATATCGTTAATCTCATCACTCTCAAGTATCTCAAACGTTACGCGTGATGCAAGGTGTGGGTTATCTTGTAGATTTTTAATGATAGTCTCTTCAATATCAGAGTTTATAAGATCTGAAAAGTTCATATTTATACTTACAAGCTTGCTGTTGTTTTTAAACGTCTCAAACACAGTAAGTAGGATTCTCTGAGTTAGTTTATAGTGCATATTTGTCTCTTTTATCTGCGGTAAAAAAGCAAACGGAGGAACTATCAAGCCCTCCTTTGTAACAATTCTGACTAAGGCTTCGTATTTAAATACTCTGCTGTGTTTATAGTCGTAAATCGGCTGATAATGGCATATGACTCTCTCATCATCAATAGCCTCCTTTACAAAGCTAATATCTCCGGAGGAGGAGAATTTTTCTGCACTCTCTTTTTCATCATAGCATTCAACTCTGTCTCTTCCGCCTTTTTTAGCAATATAGAGCATTTTGTCGGCTATCTTTATAGCTTCTTGGATATTCTTCTCTAGATATGGATACTTATGTAGACCGATTGATACACTTACTCTAATTTCATGATCATCATAAATAAAACGCTCTTTGCTTATATTTCTTCTCAATCTCTCACATGTATCTAGAGCTGATTTTGCTTTATTACGGTTGTTTATAAGAAGTAAAAACTCCTCTCCGCCATACCTAACAAGTATATCACTATCTCTGATTGATTCTTTAAATATCTTGCTTGCCTGCGATAAGACGTAATCACCTGTCTTATGTCCGTAGGTGTCGTTTATTATTTTAAATTTATCAAGATCAAGCATTGCCAATGAGTAGTTGGAGAGATTAAGAAGCGGCAGAGTCTCCTCAAGGTAGTTTCTATTAAATGTATTTGTTAGCTGATCGGTAAATATCTTTTTTCTAGTGACAAAGTAGTGAAATATCTGCATGATAGTCATAACCATGAGCAGAAGAACAAAGATAATTAACACTACAAAAAATGTCTCTAGCGGCTTAATGGACTCTAATATAATTTTTTGAATATTTGTTGTTATATCAATGTTAAATATTGCTATAACATTTCCATTGCTTATTATTGGGTAGAGATATGTCAAATATAGATTTTCAATATCACTCTGCTGGATTACTTGAGGTTTTTTTGTTGTAAAAACGGTCTCATACTCTGGTGAGTTTACATCGAACTTTTGATTAAAATTTGCCTTGTCCGTTTTGGATGCGTCAAGAAGAAATCTAAATCTGCTTTGCTCATCTTTATATAAAATATATACATATTTTACATTTGAAGTTAGCATTAAAGAGATTATGTGTTCATATTCAGCTCTTACATGCTCTTTTTTAAACATAGAAAACATATCATCAACAGTTACAATCTCTGTGGTCTCTAGTATATCTTTTTCTATGTTTTGTAAAATATATGAAATCTGCTCTATCTGATGATTTTGAATCCGCTCAAATATATCCTCTTTTGCTTTTGTTATATCTGTATATATATATACAAAAAAGAGGGCAAGCATAAAGAGCAGAAAAAATATTCCAAACTCTTTTTTTTTTACCATACTTTTTCCTCTTTATAACTCTCTAGCTCTTTGGAGAGCCTAATGTTTTGAAAAAGTGCACGAGACTCTATAATTACTATATTTGGTCTGCCCTTTTTCCAAAAAAATGCACCAAAGCTCTCTGGAATATTTTTTAGCAACTCATAGTTGAGCACAAAAATAGGCTTATTTTTACAATTTTCATCATTTTCTATACTCTCTCTACTCTCCACTACAATTATAGTTGCTACCGCACACTCATCTGTTATTATTAGATAGCTGCTTTTTTTAAGCTCTTCTAGCAGATGTTTGTTGTCGCACCAGAGTGTTACACCGCTATCAACATGAATATTTGAAAATATTTTTTCTAAAATTTGCGCCTTAATATCAACCCTATCCTCTCTTGCAAATAGGGTAATAACAAGAATAAGCAGGAGGATAGATGCTTTCATTTAAAAAGTGTACTCCATAGTAAGCAGAACTCTTCTGTCTATTGCCGAAGCCTGAATGTCTCCTATTGGAGTCTCAGACGCTCTGTCAAATATATTCTCCGCCTTTAGTTTTAAATCTAATCTCCTATTTAGCTTATATATCACTCCAAGCGAGTAGTCAAATCCCTCTTTTATATCTACATCGTCTAGGCTTGTATATTTTGAGTGATAAAGAAGTTCATTATATATATCAAACTTGCCAAAAGTGTTAAAAAGCTGGATGGAAGCTCCTTGTTTAGGACTATAGTAATTATCTCTAAACTGCCTATAAATCTCAATTTTGAGCTTGTTATCTATATTGAAATTATGCTCCATGTTTGCAAAAACAAACTCAAAACTGTTCTCTTTAGTGCTGTTTACGTAGATACTCTCTGAGGGGTTTGTCTCATTCATATCAAAGATTATTGCATCATCTGTTGTACTTCTACCAACTCCAACTCCAAAAATAGTATCTTGGAGTGTGTTATAAATGAGTTCTGCAGTCGTTGTTATGGACTCTGCACTTCTTAAGTCTGGATTAATTTTATAGTTTGGCGAATAAGTTGTTTGTAGAAATGTCGGATACATATAACTCTGCATAGCAAAAAGCTTAAACGTCCACTTCTCATCAAGAAGTGCCACATAGCCCGCTCTAAATATATGCTCGGTAGATGAGTTGTTTAGGCTGTTTTCATAGAAGTCTATTTTTGCACTAAGCGATATTAGATGATTCTCATTTATGTTATATAGGTTCTCGGCAAAAAACATATATATATCTAAATGTTTTGGACCCCAATCTCTTGCATAATCGGCACCATCTATCTTATATTCGTCAATACCGAATTTTTGGTGTTTATGTTGTGCTCCTAAAAAGAGTTCGTTATTTTCGTTTATAAACCTTTTTTCAATAATTGCGCTATAGATTTGAGTAGATATTTGGGTGTCAAGTTGCTTTGGAAAAGGGGCAGAAACCCCTGAGATAGGTATGCCTACCTCATCCTTGTCGTAAAGTTCAAACTTCTCATAAGATGCGGTAAGCATTACTTTTAGATTGTTCTTAAAATATTTGGTAATGTGCGCATATATATCGCTAGTTTGTGTATGTCCATCAAGAGTAGCTGTGCCTAACCCGCTAAAGATATCGTACTTCTCTTTAGTTGCGCCTACTTCAATATCGTAGTCATCTTCTTTTGAAAATTTAAGATAAAATTGACCTCTCTCTCCATCTCTTGAGAGCTCTGAGTTATTTGTAGTATAGTTTTCGTAGTTATTTTGTTTTAAATCAATATTTGCCAAATATGAGTACTCATCAAAAACTCTTGCATCGACTCCCTGCAGTGTTATGCTAGAGAGTGAATCAACAGAGGCTTGAATAGATGTGCCGTTTTCACGAGAGGGGTCTTTAGTAAAGAGTTTTATAAGCAGAGTTCCGGGTTCGTTGCCAAATACTACAGAGTTCCCTGCTTGATAAATCTCTATATAGTCGATAAAGTATAGACCCATTCTTCCATACTGTACCAATGCATTTCCAAGTGTTGCGGAGTTTAGTTCATGAGAGTTTATATAAATTTTTGCAGGAAGAGAGGACATCTGTGTCTCACCGCTTCTAACAAGTGTAGTCATTCCGTTTTTTCTTGGTTGGAGTGTAAAAAATCTTAAAGTTTTTAAAACATCGTTTAGCGTGTAAGCCTGCATTTTATCAAGTTCTGAGCGTGTTATGACTCTTATATGACCGGCACTCTCTTTTTTTGTATGATGGTAAGGCTGTTCCACGCTTTTATACTCTTTTAGAAGTGAATCAAGCGAAGTTTCATCACAAAAACCAAGAGTAAAGAGTAATAAAAGAGGCGTAAAAAAACGCATAAACAGACCTTAAATATAATAAATAATGATGTAAGAGTATATTTAATAAATGCTTAGTTTTTACTTGCATCTGCAAGCGCTAAACAAAAAAGGACTTTTTTTGTGTTTTTTTGTATAGTTTTGATGGCCTGAGTTAAAGTCAAACTAGTAGTAACAATATCATCTATTAAAATAAGATTTTTTTCATTAAAATTTTTAATCTCAAAATCTCTTGGATTTAGCACTCTAAACTCTTTGCTTTTACCTGAGTAAGAGACCCTGTTTTTTGCTCTTAGCTTGTTAAAAAGAGGATTTATAGAGCTGCTCTTTAGTGCTCTGTTTAGAACTGCCGTGTGTGAGTATCCATCTCTAGAGTGATCATCCACCGCAATTGAGGCTATGGTGTGTGGATAGTTGAACTCAGAGGCAAATTTTTTAAAAGAGTTTTTTGCGAGTATAGAGTAGATGTAGTAGCCTAAATCAGTATGCTTAGTAAAAAGAAGCTCTTTTATATCACTATATTTGTAGAAGGAAATTACATCAATGTTGCCTACTATTTTTCGTTTGTAGATAGAGGGGGTTAAAAAACTTTTTTGGCACTTTTTGCAGATATGTGCGAGAGAGGGGTTCTCACACATAAGACATCTCATGCTTTTGCTTTATTTATCCATCTTTAGTACAGACATAAATGCCTCTTGAGGAAGCTGTACTTTTCCAATGGACTTCATACGTTTTTTACCTGCTTTTTGTTTTTCAAGCAGTTTTCTTTTACGGGTAATGTCTCCACCGTAACATTTAGCAGTAACATTTTTACCCATACTCTTGACGGTCTCACGGGCAATAACTTGATTTCCGAGTGATGCTTGAACTGCTACTTCAAAAAGCTGCCTTGGAATAAGCTCTTTCATATTTTTTACTAGAGTACGGCCTCTAGACAGAGCAGATGTACGAGGTACGATTATGCTGAGTGCATCAACAACTTCGCCTGCAACTTTTACATCTAGTTTGACTAAATCACCCTCCTTGAATTCAGTAGGTTCATAATCAAACGATGCATAACCTTTTGAGATAGATTTTAGAGTATCGTAAAAATCAACAATTATCTCATTCATAGGGAGTGAATACTCAAGCATTACTCTATCTTCGTTTAGGTATGTCATCTTATCTTGGATACCGCGTTTTGAGACTAAGAGGTTCATGATGTTACCAAGGTATTGGCTAGGTGTGATAACAGTAGCTTTTACGTAAGGCTCTTCAATTTTATCTATTTTTTGAATTTCTGGAAGTTCTGAGGGGTTTTGCACCTCTACCATAGTTTCGTCTGTAAGGTAGACGTTATAGACAACAGAGGGTGCGGTAGCTATTAGATCGAGATCAAACTCACGCTCAAGCCTCTCTTTGATAACTTCCATATGAAGCATACCAAGAAAACCTACACGAAACCCAAATCCAAGGGCAATAGATGTCTCCGGCTCAAATGAGAGGGAGGAGTCATTTAGTCTTAGTTTGTTCAATGCATCACGAAGCTCTTCAAATTTGTCGGTATCAATTGGGTAGAGACCGGCAAATACAAACGGCTTAGCAGGTTCATAATCTCCTACAGGCTCTAGTGCAGGATTTGCCGCATCTGTAATAGTGTCACCGACGCTAACAACAGAAACTTCTTTTAGACCTAAGACAACAACTCCTATCTCTCCGCTTTTTACAGAAGTAGTCTTTATCTTTTTGAGTGGATGAGGGTACATTAAGTCAAGGACTTGGTGCTCCTCACCATTGCTCATAAGTTTAATACGTTGCCCTTTTTTTATCTCACCGTCAAATACACGAACAAGAGCAAGTGCGCCTAAATATTGATCAAACCAAGAGTCATAAATTATAGCTTTAGTAGTAGCTTGCGGGTCTCCGGTAGGAGCAGGCACTCTATCAACTATAGCGTCTATTAGTTCACGAATCCCTACGCCGGTTTTTGCAGATACCAAGACGGCATCAGTCGCATCTATACCGATACTTGTCTCAATCTCCTCAGCTACTTTAACAGGGTCGGCTGCAGGAAGGTCTATTTTATTTATGACAGGTATAAGTTCTAGGTCGTTATCAAATGCCAAGTAAACATTTGCGATAGTTTGAGCTTCAACACCTTGAGCCGCATCTACGATAAGAAGAGCACCGTCGCTTGAAGCTAACGATTTGCTAACTTCATAAGAGAAATCAACATGACCGGGAGTGTCTATTAGGTTTAGTATATAGTGCTCGCCGTCTTTAACGTAGTCAAGTCTAACACTTTGAGCCTTTATGGTAATGCCACGTTCTTGCTCAATGTCCATAGTATCCATCATCTGCTTGCCAAGTTCTCTATCGCTTACGCTTCCACACTCTTGGATAATGCGGTCAGCTAAAGTACTCTTTCCATGGTCAATATGAGCGATGATAGAGAAGTTTCTAATGTTTTTCAATGATTTCCCTTAATTATGCAAATAGCGAGTTTACGCTCTCGTTATGATAGACTCTACGAATAACTTCTGCAAAAAGCGGTGCTACAGTAAGTACTACAATCTTCTCATGCGGTTTTGATTCTAAAGTATTTGTGATGATTAGTTCGTCTAGTTCACCATTTTGTATATTGTCATAAGCGTTACCGCTAAGGACAGCATGAGTAGCACAAGCAATAACGGAAGTAGCACCTCTGTTTTTTAGTGCAGTTGCAGCTTTGACCATAGTTCCGGCAGTATCAACCATATCATCAATCATAATGACATCTTTTTTGACTACATCTCCTATAATGTTCATGACTTCACTCTCGTTTGCTTTTTCACGGCGCTTATCTACTATTACCATGTCAAGACCCATTCTTGAAGCAAAATAACGAGCACGTGCAACACCACCGATATCAGGAGACGCTATAACCGGATTTTTAAGGTTTTTACTTCTTATATAGTTCTCAAAAGTAACAGAACCGTAAAGATTATCAACCGGAATGCTAAAGAAGCCTTGAATTTGCCCGGCATGTAAATCGATTGTAACAACTCTATCTATGCCGGCAGCCTCATACATATCAGCAACTAATCTTGCGGTAATCGGAACACGCGGTGCAGCTTTGCGATCTTGTCTAGCATAGCCGTAGTATGGAACAACAGCAGTAATGCTTGAAGCTGATGAGCGGCGAAGAGCGTCTGTCATGATAAGAAGTTCCATGAGATTGTCGTTTGAAGGTGCGCCGGTTGATTGGATAATAAATACGTCACGACCACGAACACTCTCAGATACTTGAACTGAAATCTCGCCGTCACTAAATTTTTTTATATCAGCTTTAGCCAATGGAACGTCTAGGATTTGACAAACTTCTTTTGCAAAATGAACACTAGAAGAACCTGCAAAAATTTTATAACCGCGCATAAGATACCTTTAGAAAAATTTAGCGAAATTATACAAAAATAGTGCTGAGAAGTTGTTAAAATGAAAAATTTTAAAGAGTGCTCTTAGATGCTAAATAGTACTTTAGCATCTAAGAGTTTTATCTAGCTTGTTTGATGGCATCAAGAGCAGCTTCATAGTTAGGTTCTGCCGTAACCTCTTTTACAATCTCTTTATATACGATAGTTCCGCTTCTATCTATCACAAAAACAGCTCTTGCACTGAGTCCTTTTAGCTTGTTATCAGCCATTAAAACACCATAAGCTTTGCTTACCTCTTTATCTAGGTAATCGCTTGCAACAGAGAGGTTTTCAATACCGCTTGTAGTACAAAAACGCTCAGAAGCAAACGGCAAGTCCATTGAGACAACCGTTGTTTCGCAAATATCAAGACTATTTACATCCTCGTTAAATCTTCTAGTCTCAGCCGCGCATGTATCTGTATCTAGAGAGGGTACGGTAATTAGAAGCTGTATTTTATCTTTTGCTCCGCCTATTTCTACACTATTTAAGTCTGTTCCAATAGCAGTTGCGATAGGAGCTTTATCCCCTACACTAACTGCATTGCCCTCTAAATTTACTACTGCTCCTTTAAACATTGTTGTTTGCATAAAGATTCCTTAAATTTTTTTTAATTATATTATCATAAAAATTATGTAATTTATCTTTTATGAGTAGTTTTTTTTGTATAATTATTATATATGATACAGATAAAAACTATTATGAGAGTGTAAATGCAAAATCCTTTTGAGAGCGGGCATATCAAAAATTATCTTCTTTTTTATGCAAGTATTGTCGTGATAATGGTGCTTTTTTTTATAGCTACATCTCTTTTTCATGAGGAGGCAGTAGTTGAGCAGAAGATATTTGAGGCTGAGACAAACAGCACAAAGATGATTGATAAAAGAGAGCAGAGCGCAGAAGAAGAGGCGACAAAAACAGAAAGGTTTAAGCTACTAGATAGAGCTTATTAATTCTCTTTTGTCACAATATAGAGCTGCTCATGATTTAAACGCTTTAGTATATCCATAACAGTTACAAAGTCTTGAAATCTTGACTCTTTATCGCTTCTAAGAACTACCGTCTGATCCTTTGAGAGCTTAGATAGTTTTTCTTCAAGTGTTTTTATGTCAACCTTCTCTTTTGCAAGAAAGAGTTCGCCCTTCGCATTTACATATACCGTAACCTCTTTTTTTACGTCCTCTTTTGAGGATGCTTTAGCACTAGGAAGCTCAATAGGGATTATGCCTTGATTTACAAATGTTGCCGTCGTTAAAACCATGACCAAAAGAACAAGCATGATGTCAATAAAGGGAATGACATTTATATCATCAAATCTTTTTCTTATTTTTTTACATTTTGCCATTAGTTGTTTCTTATCTCTTTATCTTGTGCAACATCAAAAATAGTCAATATCTTCTCAACCTTGCGAAGCAGTATGGTATAGGCAATAATAGCAGGCATAGCGACTATTAGCCCCATTGCAGTGGCCTTTAGTGCAAGAGCAAGTCCTACCATTATCTTTTTTGCATCAATTGCTCCAACATCACCCATCGTATAAAACGTAAGCATAATTCCTATAACAGTTCCAAGAAGCCCGACATATGGAGCATTTGAGCCTATAGCGCTTATGATGCTTATGTTGTCGGTTAAATCAATTTCAAGGGTGTCTCGGTGATCATATTTTTCTATATCGACAGTCGCATAAAACATCATGCGCTCAATAAAGAGCCAAAGCGTTACTATACTCATAAGAATAAGAAGCCCAATGACACCATAATCAAGTCCTGTTTCTGCATATGCTAAAATATTTTGTTCCACTAATCTTCCTTAAATTTTAATATAACTGTTGTTCCGACATTTGGTTTTGATTTGAAACTCATAGAGATGGCGTTTGCATCGCAGAATCTCTTTACCATGCTAAGCCCTATGCCAAACCCTTTCATATTTTTGTTGCTTTGATAGTAGTCGTCAAAAATTTTTAAAAGTTCTACTTCATCCATCCCACAACCGTAATCTTTTATGGATAGTGTGTGATTTTGCAATTCTATATCTATTTTGTGAATATCTTGTGAATATTTTACAGCATTGTCTATAAGATTGTCAATTACTTTGGATAAGCCTATTTTATCACTCTTTATCTGTGAGGAGGATAAGAGAAGTTTAAACTCTATGTGTGGGTAAATGCGATTTAAAAACTCAACTCTATTTTGTATAAGCTCGCTAAGGTCAAATTTTTCATCTTCAACATTTGAGCTTTGAAGTTTTATCATGTAGTCAAGTTCATTATATCGCTGCTGTAGCATCTCACAAGCACTCTTAATTCTCTCAACTCGTTTTAAATCTTTTTCACTCTCAAGACTCTTTTTTAACATATGTATATTTGTTTTAATCGTGCTTATGGGGAGGTTTAGCTCATGAAGAGTCTCTTTTGAGAGGTTTTGAAGGTTGCTTACATGCTCAAAGAGAGGATCAATAGAGAGTTTTGAGATAATTGCTCCGGCAAAAATGCTTAGAAGCAGAAGTATAAAGAGCAGCAGGTAGAGATTTTCTACTTCCACAACAGAGATAAAGTAGTATAAAATAGCCATAAGAAGAGTTACGGTTAGCATATAGTATATAAAAATATTGATACGAAGATTACGAAACAAGCCTGTACCCTATACCTCTGACATTTTCAATATTCATCTCAGGAACAAGCTGTTTTATACGCGCTATGTAAACCCTTACTGCTCCATCACTTCCGCCTTCACTGCTGCTCCAAAGCTCATCTAAAATCATCTCTTTTGGCACCGTGTTGTTTATATGTTTCATAAGTAGCAGTAGAAGTTCATACTCTTTTTTTGAGAGTTCTAACTCCTGCTTATTATATAAAATTCTCTTGTGAAGAGTATCATGAGATAGCATACCGCAAGATTCACTCACAGCTATGTTTGTACGTTTCATAAGCGCACTTATCCTCAAGAGCAGCTCATCCGCGTCAAAAGGTTTTGTAATATAGTCATCCGCGCCGCTTAAAAAACCTTTTTTTAGTATCTCTTTATCTTTATGGGAGGTTAAAAATATAGCAGGAGTATCGTCGTTTGACTCTCTTAGCTCCTTTAAGAGCGTCATGCCGTCGATTATTGGCACATTTACATCTAGAAGATAGAGATCAAACTTCTGCTGATAGGTTATATCTATGGCACTTTGACCGTTTGTTACATGCACAACGTCATAGTGGGCATCTTGTAAAAAATCTATAAGAGTATCTGCAAAAAGCAGATCATCTTCAAGCAGTAAAATTTTACTCAATGCTCTCAATTGCCCAGTTTATAACTTTACCTGCATACATAGGAACAACACCGTTGTAACTCTCAGGTATAACAAAAGGTCGTTTTTCTAAAATAACCTCTTTGAATTCCGGACAAAGCCCATATATATTTTGCGCATTATCACTTACAAAAGCTTGAAGATTATCAAGTTTGTCATACTGCTCAAATATCTCACATAGAAGCTGAAGTGCAATCGGCGCGCTAAATACTCCTGCCGCACACCCTGAAGACTCTTTCTTCTCTTTTGAGTGCGGTGCCGAGTCTGAGCCAAACATAACTTTAGGGTGCGCCTCTAGAGCAACGCTAAGTAGTGCGTCCAAATCTTCTGGTCTTTTTGCAATCGGCTTACAGAAGTTATGAGGCATCATCATCCCGCCAACTACGTCATCAAGAGTTAAAAGAAGATGATGAACAGTTATAGTAGCATATAGATTTTTATGTTTATCAAGCATCAAAACAGCCTCTTTTGTCGTAATATGCTCCATTATAATTTTTAGGTCTGGGAAATTAGTCGCAAGAAGGTCATAGATGCTCATAAACTCCGCTTCTCTATCCATCACAAAACCGTCACTCTCGCCATGTACGCAAAGAGGGATTCCAAGAATGCTCATCGCTTCAAGGGTCTCACGCATCTCCTCTATATCAAACGAGCTAACGCCATCCTCAGAGTTTGTTGTAATTCCTGCCGGATAGAGTTTAATCGCCGTAATATAGTCTTTTACATCAGCTAGAAATTTCTTGTCGTAATTTTTATAAAAAAGTGTCATGTAAGGTTCAAAATAGTCGTTTGGAACTGCGGCGATTATGCGTTGTCTGTAAGCCTTTACATCTTCTAGCGTTGCAACAGGTGGAATGAGATTTGGCATAATTAAAGCTCCGCTAAAGCTATAGGCACTAAGTGGAGCAACATTCTCAAGCATGACAGCGTCACGCAGGTGCAAATGCATATCAAGAGGCATTAAAAGGGTATGAGTTTTCATGGTTTTATCCTTAGAGTTTCTGCAAAATTGGTCGAATTATAACAAAGATTCAATTAGAGCAGTTTTTTAGCCTCTATAATTAGCTCATTAATTGCCTTTTCATAGAGCTTTGCATCTTCAAGTTTTGTTGATTCAAATCTAGTTACCAAAACAGGAGTTGTGTTGCTAGCACGCACAAGCCCCCACCCATTTTGGAAGTTTATTCGCACGCCGTCAACATCAATAATATCTCTAATCTTTGGAAAATCTTTTGGAGGATTTTTAAGAAGCTCTTTTACTCTGTCTATAATCTTGAACTTTTCGCTCTCTGTTGTGTGAACTTTTATCTCCTCGGTTGAGAAAACTTGCGGGAGTTTTGCAAGCTCAGCATCTAAATCAATTCCGTCATGTATGAGTTCTAACATTCTAAGAGTTGCGTAGATTGCATCGTCGTAACCAAAGTAACGATCTTTGAAAAATATATGTCCGCTAACTTCACATGCAAGGTCTGCACCGACCTCTTTCATCTTGACTTTTATATTTGAGTGACCTGTTTTGTACATGATTGCAGTAGCGCCGCGGCGCTCTAGCTCATCATACATCACTTGCGAGCATTTTACCTCTCCCACAACAATAGGCTTATCCATCTTCATAGCAAAGAGCAGTGCCATCATGTCGCCCTTTATGTTATTTTTGTGAGTAAGAACAGCTATGCGGTCTGCGTCTCCATCATAAGCAAAAGCAATGTCTCCGTCAGTTTTTAGTAGTTTTTTTACATCTTCTAAATTATGCTCATCAGATGGGTCTGGGTGATGATTTGGAAAAGTACCGTCAGGTTCAACGTACAAGCCTTTGGTGTTTAGATTTAGTGCTCTGAAAATATCTTCGGTAACTACTCCTGCAACGCCATTTCCGCAGTCATAAACGATGCGAGTCGGCATACCTTTTAGATGAGCAAACTCATTTACCAAAAAGTTTATATATCTTGCAGCGGCATCTATCTTTGTAACTTCTCTTTTTACCTTAACAGGAAACTCCATAGCTTCACATTCACGCCCTAGAGCATAAATCTGCTCGCCAAAAAATGGCGTTTTATCTACAGTAATCTTAAATCCGTTGTACTCGCTTGGATTGTGAGAACCGGTAATCATAATAGAGGCAGAGGGAGTGATGCCACTCCACTCTTGATAGTTTGTAAAGTAGTTGACAGGTGTTGGAACAAGCCCCATATCTAGAACTTTTTTACCGCCGGCATTAAGCCCAGAAACAAGGTACTCAAAGAGAATAGGGGAGTGGCTTCTAGCATCGTACCCCACAGCCACATACTCACCCTTTATCTTAGAAGCCAAAGCGTAGCCTATGCGAACAACACTCTGCTCATTTAACTCTTTTTCGTAAATCCCTCTGATGTCATACTCTCTGTAGATGCTCACTATTTATGCCTTATGTGGTTTTGTAAACGTATTTTACAACAACTCTCTTTTTATTTGGCAATAAATAGTGATAAATATTAGTCTCTATATAAGCCTACAGAAAAATAATCATCTCTAACATGAGTTTGATATAAGCTTTTATCTCTCTATTAAAGTATAAGATGCAACTTTTTTGTTAATGAAAAATGCAATAAAAGAAGTATAATTCTAAAAATTTTCAAGGAGTTGTAATGTTTATTGCGGCTTTGTCTATATTAATCGGATTTGTTCTGCTTGTTTGGAGTGCTGATAAGTTTGTTGACGGGGCAGCTGCAACTGCTCGTCATGCCGGTATGCCTTCACTGCTCATTGGAATGGTTATTGTGGGGTTTGGCACTTCTGCACCTGAGATGGTTGTCTCGGCAATGGCGGCTCTTGATGGCAACCCTAACCTTGCACTTGGCAATGCCGTTGGCTCAAATATTGTAAATATAGGACTTGTTTTAGGTGTTACCGCACTGATAGCTCCAATAATGGTGCACTCAAATATTATTCGCAAAGAGATGCCTATTTTGCTTTTAATTACGCTAGCTTTTGGTGCGATACTTTTAAACAATGAGATTTCATATATGGAAGCCGTGCTGCTTCTTGGCGGTTTTTTTGCTTTGATTGGGTGGTCTATATTTTCTGCCTTAAAAACTCGCAAAGATACACTTAAAGATGATATAGAAAAAGAGCTTCAGACGGATGGAATGACACTCCCAAAGGCAATTACTTGGCTGGTTGTCGGTCTGCTTTTGCTTATTCTTAGCTCTCGTATTTTAGTGTGGGGAGCTGTAAATATTGCCACCTCTCTTGGCATCAGCGACCTGATAGTAGGTTTGACAATAGTAGCTATCGGCACATCTTTGCCAGAGCTTGCCGCATCGGTTATAGCAGCAAAAAAAGGAGAACATGACATCGCCATCGGCAATGTTGTTGGTTCAAACATGTTTAATCTCTTAGCTGTAGTCGGAATTGCCGGTGTAATTACGCCGATAAGCAATCTTGACCCTCAGGTTTTAACCCGCGACTGGGCAACTATGACAGCTCTTACAATTGCACTCTTCGTAATGGCATATGGTTTTGGCAAAAAGGGAAAAGTCGGTAGAGCAAAAGGTATTTTTCTGTTAACTTCCTACATAATGTACAATCTATATCTTGTCTTTGGCGTAATGAGCTCTTGAGGTTGTGTTTTTTATTTTTAATCTTGCTTTGCTATCATTATAAAAAAATTAAAAGAAGATTATTATGAGCGAAGCAAAGAGTATTTACCTAAAAGATTATAAAGCGCCTCAGTTTCAGATAAAAACATGCGATTTGGTGTTTGAGCTTTTTGAAGAGCATACGCAGGTTACAAACTTGATGAACGTAGAAAAAGTGGACAAAGGGTGCAAGGATATAGTTCTTGACACAATAGATTTGGAGCTTTTTGAGATATATCTAAATGACGTAAAGCTAGATAACAGCAGATATGTCATAGAAGAAGAGAGCTTAAGAGTCTTGGATGTGGGCAATGAGTTTAAGCTTATAATTATCAACAAAATATATCCGCAGTTAAACAGTGAGCTTGAAGGGCTTTACAAGTCCGGAAACATCTTCTGTACGCAAAACGAGCCTGAGGGCTTTAGACGCATTACTCCCTACATTGACCGTCCTGATGTTATGGCTGTTTTTAAGACAACTATTGTTGCAAACAAAGAGCGTTATCCTCTTTTGCTTAGTAACGGAAACAGAGAGTCGAACTTTAGACTAGATGATGGAAGACATGGGGCTACTTGGTTTGACCCGCATCCAAAACCTTCATATCTTTTTGCACTTGTTGCGGGAGATTTGGGAGTTGTGCAGGATAAGTTTGTTACAAAAAGCGGTAAATATGTAAGACTGTACATCTATACCGACAGAGGCAATGAATCAAAATGCAAACATGCCATGAAATCGTTAAAAGATGCCATGAAGTGGGATGAAGAGGTTTATGGACGAGAGTATGATTTAGAACTCTATAACATTGTAGCGGTTGATAGTTTTAACATGGGAGCGATGGAGAATAAGGGGCTTAATATTTTTAACTCCGCTTACGTTTTAGCAGATGAAGATACGGCAACAGATGCCAATTTTATGGGAATTCAGAGTGTTATTGCGCATGAGTACTTTCACAACTGGACAGGAAACCGCATTACATGCAGAGATTGGTTTCAGCTCACACTCAAAGAGGGTTTAACGGTATTTAGAGATCAGTGTTTCTCAGCAGACTTGAACTCAAAAGAGATACAGCGCATTGATGATGTAAATGCACTAAGAGAGAGGCAGTTTGTGGAGGATGCATCAGGGGTTGCGCATCCTATACAGCCTAATTCATACGTGGCGATAAATAACTTTTATACAGCTACGGTTTATGAAAAGGGCGCTGAGGTTATCCGCATGCTTCATACTCTTTTGGGAGAGAAAAAGTACAAAAAAGCCATGGATTTGTACTTTGATACTTTTGATGGTCAAGCGGTGACAACTAATGACTTTTTATGGGCGATGAGCAAAGCAAGCGGAGTTGATTTAAGCCAGTTTGAGAGGTGGTACCATCAATCAGGCACGCCAAAACTAAATATTGAAGAGAGTTTTAATGAGGGTAAATATACAATTAGTCTAACTCAAAAAATACCGCTAGGGGTAGATGGCAGCGAGCAAAAACCATACTTTTTTCCCTTTAAGATTGCACTTTTAGATGATAGTGGTAAAGAGATACAAGAGAAGACTCTTATAGTCTCAAAAGAGACAGAAGAGTTTGTTTTTAACCTTAAGCACAAGCCTGTTTTATCCGCAAATAGAGATTTCTCTGCACCGATAATAATTGAACAATCTCACAATAACTACGCTTTTTTAATGAAGCATGACACAAATAGCTATGTAAAATATGAGTCGGCTCAATCTTTTGGATTAAAAACGATAGAAAATATTATAAAAGGCAAAGATATAGATAAGGAGTTTATCCACTCTTTTGAGCATATTTTAAAGAGTGAACTGGAGTTATCATATAAAGCGCTTCTAATGGATTTGCCGAGTGTAAGTGCAATTATGCAAAGAGAGAATGTGGTTGATTTTGAGCTTATATATGAAGCTAAAGAGAGGCTTCAAAAATATCTGGCTTTAACATTTAAAGATAAGCTTTTAGAAATTTATACGCAAAACCACAATCCAGCATCCAAAGAGCTTGATGCAGAGAGTATAGGCAAGCGAAGCATAAAAAACCGCTCTTTAAAGCTTCTTAGCGCACTAGAGAGTGACGATATTGTAGCAATTGCTTATGAGCAGTATAACAGCTCTGTAACTATGACGGATAGAGTAGCAGCCCTTGATGTTTTAGAAAATATTTCGCCAAAGTTCTCCGCGATTGCTATGGAGCATTTTTACAAAAAGTACAAAGATGATACTCTTGTTATGAACAAGTACTTCTCAATTTTAGCAGCATCTCATAGAGAGGGAACTTTGGATAGAGTAATGGCTCTTCAAAATGATAATGCGTACAATGAACTCGTGCCAAATCTTCTTCGTTCACTAATTGGTGTATTTGCAAGAAACTATAAGCATTTTCACTCAAAAGATGGGTTGGGGTATAAATTTTTAGCAGACAAAATTATAGATATAGATAAGATAAATCCGCAGATGGCTTCAGGGCTGGCAGGAGCATTTAGGATATATGAGAAATTAAACAGCGTAAATAAAAAATTGATGAAAAAAGAGCTCGATAGAGTGATGTCAGAGCCATCAATCTCAAAAAATGTTAATGAAATTATTAGCAAAATAGTAAAAGCTTAGAGGAGAGGGCAGCTCTGGATTTGGTAAAAATATCTATTTTTAGATACTATAGTTTTAAATATTATCTATTTTTGATTATGTTGTTCTCATATTTTATAATGTAGGAAAAGTAATATACAATGGAAAAAAAACTGCCAAACCTTGTAAAACATAAAAATACTTTAGCAGCATCGAAGGAGACCGTACTTTTAAAATGGCTCTCTTATGAGTCACCGCAAAAACTTCTAAAGCTTCATGACATAGATAAAAATGTGTTTTTAGATAATTATGCCAATGGCGTATTTGACTATTTTATAGATGTTATCGCAGGAGAGGTAAAGATAGGAGAGTGTCCTATCATGCAAAAATTTCTTAACTATCTTAAAGATAAAGATATAAGAGCAGATGAGCTTTTTGAGATTTGTAGCCATTTTAGAAGAGCCATGATGGAGTTTGCATTTGATAGCAAGATAGACTCAAGGGAGCTTTTTTATGAGCTCTCTTATATATTTGATAGAAATCTTCAGAGTATTTTAAAATATTATTCAGATACGATTTTTGAGAAAGAGCAGGAGATAAACCGGCATGTAAAGCTGCTTAATGAGTATCAAAATGCACTTGATGTGAGTGCTATTATCTCTAAAACAGACGAAAACGGAATAATTACATATGTAAACGATAAGTATGCAAAGCTTAGCGGATATAGTGTCGATGAGCTTATGGGCAGTAAACATAGCATGATAAAACATGAGGATATGCCTCAAGAGTATTTTGATGATTTATGGTTTCAGCTTGAAAATGCAGGTATTTTTAGGGGTACGATTAAGAACAATAAAAAAGATGGAGGCTACTTCTATATAGATGTCACAATTGCCAAAATAATAGACCCGTATGATAACTCAAAAGAGTATATCTCTATAGGCAATGATGTCACAACTCTTATAGATGCAAGACTCGAAGCACAAAAAGCTTCACAAGCAAAAGATTATTTTCTCTCTAATATGTCACATGAGATTAGGACACCGCTAAATGCAATTTTGGGCTTTGTTAATCTTTTGATGGAGCAAGATCTCTCAAAACAGCATAGGAGATATCTTGAGATTATTCTAAATAGCGGAGAGAATCTACTAAGCATAATAAACGATATTTTGGATTTTACAAAGTTAAGAAGCGGTGAGTTTGCAATTGAGCCTAGAATTTTCTCTATTCATAGTGAGATAAGTCATACGTTAGAGCTTTTTGTAGCTTCTGCAAATGCCAAAGACATTATAGTTACATCTTTCATAGACCCTACAATACCAAAAGAGCTATATGCCGACTCTCTGAGAATAAAGCAGATATTATCCAATCTCTTAAGTAACGCTATAAAATTTACTAAAATCGGCGGACATGTTCATGTTGAAGCAAGTTGTAAGAACAATATATTAAAAGTGAGTGTTAGAGATAACGGTATAGGCGTAGCAGAGGAGGATATACGAAGTATCTTTACCGCATTTACGCAAGCAGGAAGATGGGAGATAGAGAAACTAGAGGGAACCGGTCTTGGACTCTCTATCTGTCATCAACTTTCAGAGCATATGGGCGGAAGCCTTCATGTGAAGTCAAAACTGGGAGAGGGGAGTACTTTTTGGGTTGAGATACCGGTAGATATTCATAACTATGAGTGTCAAGTTTTTTCAGACATAGATGAGCTAAAGACATTAAAAACGGTATTTTACTCAAAAGATATGATTAGAGGATATAAAGCGGACTCCTTTTTAAAATACTCAGATATGTTTAATATGAATATAGAGATGGTGGATAATCTCGATATAGAGTATGATATAGCTATATTTTTAGATGAGTATCTTGATGCTGACGTAAAAGAGAGAATTATAAACTCTGATAAAAAATATATTGCTATTACAAGTAATCCAAGCGATAGATATGAAAGCTATACACACATCTCATCTGCATGTTTTCCTCTTTACTGCTCTAAAATTAGAACTGCTTTTGATGAGCTTATGCACTTAGACTCTTTCTCTGTACATAAGAGCCAAAGGGCCATGATGTTTGAAGGACATATCTTGGTAGCTGAGGATAATGAAGCAAATCAAGAGCTTATTAAAATATTACTTAGTAAGTATGGATTAACTTTTGATTTGGCAAAAAATGGACTAGAAGCGCTAAATCTTTATAAAAAAAACAGATATGATCTTATTTTAATGGATGAACAGATGCCTATAATGGACGGTAATGAAGCTGTTAGAAATATTATAAAGTATGAAAAGGAGAGCGGATTAAGACATACGCCGGTATCCGCATTAACGGCAAATGTAATAAAAGGTGCAAAAGAGAGAGGATTAAAGAGTGGGTTTGACTCATTTTTAGGAAAACCGATTGAAATTGAAGAGCTAGAGAGAGTTTTTTTCAATTACCTTAAGGTTTCAGA